>Ga0131853_10013480_pt1 | contig 14987 bp, 6 predicted proteins | sample TergutLab28metaG_FD_92764 | JGI IMG/M metagenome (GOLD analysis project Ga0131853, IMG submission 92764) | Labiotermes labralis P1 segment gut microbial communities from Petit-Saut dam, French Guiana - Lab288 P1 (version 2) (version 2) | ecosystem: Host-associated > Arthropoda: Insects >... | reverse complement strand
AGTATACACCATGTTTAAAATATTCAGTACCTATATTTGTTGAATAAATATATAAAATGCAACTTTAGAGGTTAGCGGTGCGGTACGACCACTATAGTTGACATTAGGCGTCAAAATGTTAAATGATGTGGGACACCAAATGCAAGAAATTCCCGTTTTGAAATAATTTCATAACACGCAAAATTTCATCCCCTTTCTGGTTCCAAACTAAACCAAAATTTCATACTAATTTGTCAAAAGCTATATAGAATCCTAGGTTTCTTATACATTTATGAATGGTGTTTCTTTGATCCTATGTTCTTCTCCTCAAGATGGCCCTTTCGGTCCTGAGGGCTTACAATCCCTCCTTTATAAGTGGGCTTGCATCTATTCCGGCAGTAAAAAATGCATCATCCTAAAAAGCTACAAAGAACTAGAGATACGGCTGGGCGGACCCCAGTCTGTCATAACTCATAAGTAACTAGCGGCAGCAACGTGTAGAAAGGACTGCAGCGGCCAGCCGCCTGAGAAGGCTACACACGAGTGCGGACAATCCGACATGTGTTCTACCTGGGACAGACCTCACTTTACAAACAAAAGAAACCAAAACCAGTATCTTTTTTATTTCTGAATAAGCCTGGTGTATAAGGTTCCCTTCTGTAGGGGAAGGAAAAATCTTCCATACCACTGCAGTGTAGTGATTCACAGACATGTACCGTAAAGTCACGAGCACCAGCAGGGGGGCCAGAATGGATTTTTGGAAAAAATAAAAATTTGGAAATGTAGTGAACAAAGTACATTAAACATAAAGAAACTAAAATGAATTAGGCTAAGGGATGGACTGTCCGACTTCCATTCCCGGTAGGGGCAAGGAATGTATGTCTTCTGCAAAACGTCCACACGAGATATTGGGCCCACCCAGCCTCATATTTCGTGGATGCCGGAGGTAAAGCGAACGGTGCTTGAAGCTGACTATTCACTTCCTTCTCATACCGAGGTTAAGAATGATTGAAACTATATCTTCACACTGCCATATGTCGTCACGGTGTGCACAGGAACAAAGCACCGTATATTAAATTTGATAATTGTCCATTCTGAATAAAAAAAAAAATCTGTTTAATACCTCCCTAAAAATCCGTAAAAAGACGCAAACCTAAGCTTGTAATCAAAGGCTTCACGAATTATTTACCTTTTCACCAAATTTAGTGTAAGTTGTCAGTTGTACCCTCCGGTCGCTTTATATGCGAGGTTAGAGTTACCGGTAGCCGCTGGATGAGAGGCTGGGTGGACTTCAGAGCCAGTTTATCCACTGTGGAGAGGATAAAACCTTCTTATCCCTGCTTGTAATCGAACCCTAGCCGTCCAGCCAACACCCTAGTCACTACACCAGCTACCTTGAGTGCGAATATTATTGTGTTCACCAGGTTCATTCATGCAAATGCAACTGAATATAAACTCACATGATGGTCCTTGGGGCAAGATTAATTTGCTCCGATGTTTTGGTGGAACTCCTTGATTCCTTCTTCAGGGTGACTGAATTTGGTTCAGGTGGGTCTCTTCTACGAAGGTTTCAAGGTTTAGGCAAATAACGAAACGATCTCAGCAACATCTGGCGTGAACACCCGAAACTTTATTTTCATAAAAAAGTAGGACTAATAGATATACAGACTACACCATTTCGGCTCCCTCTGAAACTTCGTCAGCAAACGGTTAGCATTCCTGCTTCTTATTCGGGAGGTGCAGGGTTACGTCTGCTCGGAGACTGACTATTCTAAACTTCTTGAATAAAGGTTGACCAACTAGATGACACTTGCTTTATTATATATTGCTCAACATGTTTCAGACGTTAAAACGTCTGAAACATGTTGAGCAATATATAATAAAGCAAGTGTCATCTAGTTGGTCAACCTTTATTCAAATATCAAGATGATGCACGGTCCAATACGCATAATATTCTAAACTTCATTTGTTTTTCTCAGTCCCTGCAGAGAACTTTCGGGACACTGTTTCATTTTAAGCCAAGATCGCTTCCTTCCACACCATTTCCTATTCATCACTCACCGATCATTGTATCATTTATGTTGACTTCTGGTTCAATAGTTTTTGCCTTCATCTTCTAGCCTTAAGATTGGTGTAGCAGGTTCCTCTGTAACATTGGTACTGTACCTACAAGCGGTGGCAATGGCCGTCCCCAAGGCAAATAACCAACATTAAAAAATCACAATTATTTATTAAATTTCCTTTTATTTGGCTTAATAATTTTAAAATGTTGAGCTCATAAAGTCATTTTTCCCCCACTTTGCAGCATGGGGCGACCACACCATACGCCCCCCCCCCCCACCACCTCGCCTACAAACAGCGCTTTATATGCCGGACGACTGCGATCGTCATCCTATCGCTTGCCGGTATATGATCCGAGCTGTTTACAGTATCGTTAGGCAAACTAAGGATAAATAAATTTTAGTCTATGTCAAAGACTGGAGAGTGGTTGGACTGACATTGGGACACCACCACATGTGGCCGTGTGACCGGCAGACGCCCCGCCGCGTGGCGCTGTCTCTCTTTCAAGTCGCCGACAGCCGACAATCGCTGTCCGCACAAAATCCGCCTCCATCACCACCACTAAATGGAAAACGGAATAAGTTGCAGTCCTGTTTCACTCAGTCATCTATTTCTCTTTTTTCTCCTCCACTATTCGTCTGCAGTTTCCTCTCGCTGTCTTCATTCCTCGTGCATTTCCTCTACGTCATTTCTTATCACTTGGTACACAAGCTACGTGACCATTTTCCGTGTTGGTACAGTACCAGATTATTTTTATGTTATTCATCTTTCACATGTTTTCGTCTCTCGCTTCTCCATGTCGTAGATCAAGGCACGAAGGATCTAACAAGAAAAGGTTCCGACCAATGTAACCAAAGCGACCGTCTCCTCTTCCACTGTACCTTACATTATGTTCGTTGATCTCCTGCGGTCGTATTTCTTTTTTCTGATTTGACCGCCACTAGGCTATTATTCCTTAACCTAACTGTGTTGATTCTTATAAGCAAACCTAAAAAAATAACGAGTATCAAAACAGAAAACAAGCAGCTAGAATACAACAAATATAAGGAGGAGATTTATTCATTTGCTTGCTTTGTCCTGATAACATTAATGAGGAACGAAAATGAAGATGTATCACATCTTTTTTGTACAATATAACTTCATAATATTTTTCTAAAAGGAGTACGGAAACAAATAATTACGAATATAAAGATATAAATAATATTTCAGGAGGAAAAATTGGCGGGAAATTTTATCAGCTTCCAGCACAGTCTTTAGTACTGTCACCTAATTTAAGATTAGACCAACTCCACATTTTGCCCACAGGGGGTGTCCAAGTATATATGTTAACAAGGCCATTGTCATCATCATCATTGTAGTCGTCGGTATGTTTGCTGTTACGTTCTCGCTTTTTTACGACGCTGCCAGTACTGGAAAGGATTAATTACTAATTCAGAATGATCTGGAAGGGGTTGTGACGTAATGGAGGCATAATTCTGTTATTTCTCTCGAGGGAATGAAGAAGTCCAGGAAGAAACCCAAACAGGATAACTCATGACCTAGCTCAGATCCTAACCAGGCGCCTACCAAATACAAGTTTTCGGCATTATATCATGTAGTTGTAATGTATGATTTATGTCCATGAAAAACTTACTGACAAGTAGTCTGGTTGTTTGGCAGGATATTTTCCTTTACTGACGGTCTTTACCACGACACGTAATTCTTCCAGTCCTTAAACTTTATCACTCAATGGGACCCCAACGAAAACTATTAGTTTCGAGTAATCTGTCGCCCGAAATCTTCGGCATGTGCACACAGCCTTGTGCTCTGTAATCCTTTCATTAAAAGCCGAAGGACAGGATTTGTGGACGGAAATGTGATCCTACAGGTAGGCAGGAACACAAGAAGAGAATTCAATAAGGAGGAGGAGGAGGTGAACAAATAGAGAAAGGTGAGATCGGTGGGGAATATAGCATGCATGGAACCGTAAGATTGTCCAATATTCAAGAGCATGTTATAAGGGACAGGTGGAGCTAAAACATCCTCAACAATTTTTTTTCAATCTTCCTCACGTGCCACTCTCAAAAATGTACGCCCACCAAGAGGTACTCAATATGTTATTAATATATTGTCTGTAATTCTCTAGTTTAAATTCATAAACACTTCAATGTTTTCTTTTCATTTAAATACGTTTAAAAGGGGTTTAGATGGCGATTAACATTTATGAAATAAAATTACAACAAAGTGGCACTTCCCATAACAACTGTTTCTACCATCGCCTACGGCGGTACGCCTACAAGTGGTTGAAAATCACTGTTCAAAACCGTACGTTGAGAGAATCGTAGATTTTTATACGTCACCTGCTTTTAAAAACATAAGCTTTGCGCAGTGAATTCTGGCAGAGATGGAGAGTAGAAGGATGTTGTCAAGGGACAATGATGCTGAAGATCATTATTTCATATGGTGTAATAAAGTTAAATTCATACCCCTTGCATAAAAGTAAAAAAAAAAAAAAAAAAAAAGGAAAGGAAAGAGAAAAGAAGAATATTGGAAAAAGAAAAAAAAGAAGAAAAAAAATATTTTAAAAAGTAAAAAAAAAAAAAAAAAAAACCCCTTGGAAAAAAAAAAAAAAAAAAAAAAAAAAAAAGGAAAAGGAAACAGAAGACCCGTGCGTATTACAACTCTGCAGTGTAGTTTCTGTCTGCCTGCGTAGAGGTAAACGTAAAGGTAAATTTCACACTGGAACAGGCCACGAAGGCCCAGAGGGGGAGTAGAGGTATAGCTATACTCTTTCTTTAACCTCGGTTTTAAATGGGGGTGGGTGGTCAACGCCACGCCCCGACCGCTTTACCCCCAGGAAAGACCTGATACCCATTGTGTAGGAGGCTGGGTGGGCCTCAGAGCCGAGCTGGACAGGTGCGGAAAATCTCGCCCCCACCGGGATTCGATCCCCGGACCGTCCAGCCCATGGCGAGACGCTATACTGAATACGCTATGCCGGCTCCATCTGATTCAAAGACATCATATTTTTTTAAACATCGGAGAACATGTGAGAATTTGTAGTGCTGTCAAATTAGATTTTCAAAGACTCTGCTGCATGGAATTAGATAAACTAAAGGTGACGATTGTTTTACAGGATAACAGAAGCTTGCTGACGGTCGTGTCGTCTCGACAGAAGAATACGTCCCGCGTTCCGGTTACGTACAGAATATCCCATCACAGCAGGAAGAGAGGGCGGGCATCAAACATGAAAGGCGCCGTGGTGAATAGCACGACGCCAGATCAGAACATACGCCACAGCAAACAACGGCGTCGCGGTAAAGGTCGTGGTAAGGGCAAGGGAGGCAAAGGGAAAGGCAAACATCGCCACAACAAATCCAGATCAAAAGTTGGGGACACCATTTCTCAGCACAGCCATATTCGACGGAACTTAGAAAAACAAGTTTTAGTTCGAAACAGAACTCTAGATTTGCTTGGTGGTGGAGGCGCAAGACTACTGTGGGCAAGCAATGGAGGAAATGGCACTGTGACTCCACCAATTAATGGAATTTCTTCTGGTAGAAATAATTCAAACTCGACGACAGTGTCTGGAGACCCCAGTGTGGAACAAGGTTCACGGGAAAAATCTCAGACACAAGACATCTCAGCTGCATTATCAATTAAGAACAGAGCTTCTTCAGATACCGTGATAGGAACAGACGAAAGGACGATGAGGTCGCATGCCTCTGAGCTTTCATCAACTGCGGTAGCTGGTAAAAGGGTTGATGAAAATGCCACTAAATCTCGAAGTATTGCTGCTTTTCAAATTTCAGAGCGTTCAGAAAGTGTTACTGGCAGTACGACCGAAGCCATCGCTGCCATTAACAAAACAAACACTTTTCCAATCCCGGTAATGATTTCTACTGATGATGTAATGACTGATTACCAGTACGATTATGATGCAGCTGGAGTTGAAACTTCCGTTTGGTTCAATCCCAGGAAGTCCAGAAATGAAGAAGAAGAGAAGGGCGTGTCTTCTGAAAGTGGAAGCTTAGAGCCTGGGCCAATACAGGCTGCTGTTGGTACAACCTTGGCAAGAGTCTTGGGTGTTTTGACTGATCACAGCAGGAGCGTTGACTCCAGTGAAATGAACAAAGAAGAGAATGATCCATGTGAAAGTTGGATGAAATGCAAGGATAAGCTCCAACAGGCTTTCCTTGGCCCCCTGGGAACACTGCCTTCGTGCCCATGTCAGTATCCAAGTGCGATATTCTACGATGACAAGATATGGGACCAGGTGCACGGGAAGTATTACAGGTAACAACTTTTCGTTTCGCAAAATTTCGTTCTTTGAATTCACAGTAGTAAATCCTCCCCCCAGTCAGATGAATATAACGATCGGTAACATTTTAAATACGAAGAACTTGGCAGCAATACAACAAGTAACGACTGGGTAATATTCCAGGACAAACGAGGAACATTCGCCAATAAATTGTCACAAAATATAACCTTGGGTTGAAACCACAAAACGTATTGTTAAAGATGGTTTAACTGTTCAAAATTATGATAAAATTTTGCTCAACAATTCACGAAGAGATTTAAGTAATACAAAGCGGACGATGTGTGTTCCTCACCATGTATTATTAGAATAGTCAAATCGAGATGGGTGAGATGGACTGGGCATGTGGCACGCATGGTTAAAAAAAGAAATGTCTAGAGGGTTGTGGGTGGAAAACCTGTACAAACGAGACTCCTTGGAAGACCTAGAAATAGACAGGAAAATAATATTACAAAATATCTTGAAGGGACACGATGGGCGAGCATGGACCGGCTTCAGTCTAGCTCAGAACAGGGACAAGTGGCGGGCTGTTGTGAACACGGTAATGTACTTTGGGTTCCATAAAGTGAGGAAATTTTGAGAACCTGTTAGCTTCTGAATATTCTGCCGCATGCAGTTTAAGCCGATGCTCAGTCTCGTTCTCAAATATTAAACGCTTAGATTTCCGTAACAAAGCGCTTAAAAAAGCGAATAAATTGAAGGGGGAGGGGTAATTCTGGGTTCGGATCGTTTTCCTCAGTCAGATTTGCAACATCTTCCTAATTCGTCTTTCACAATGATACCTTTCTCATGCGAAAAAATACAGAATTGATTCAGAAAATACATAAAATCGTAGGGAACAACAGTGTGCAGTTCCAAGGTGCAGGTAAAGCAATCCCATTACAGGCCTGGACAGGACCGGAGGGTTCCAGGAGGTTGAGGCTCCCAGGTGGTAAGGTTGTCAGCCTTAAGCACCGGCCGCCTTTATACCGCAGGAAATATTCCTGGTACTCATTTCTGTTGTAGGTTGAGTTAACCCCAGGGTTATAGTGCGGCCGGCACGATTATGTCAAAGAAAAATTCCAATGACACTATCGGGAATCGAACCCGCGCCCTTCTAGCTTGTAGCGCAGTGCTTCAACCAACTGCACCACCGCGTGCCCCAACATTATTATGTAACATAAACTAATGTTATAAAGTACTCGTTACAGCAGGTAGTGTGCCCTACGGCGCTCCGATCACAGTATCACAGACATGCCGTTCAAGGACTACAATGGAGGGGGGTGCTTTACTTAACTATATTATTATTATTGTTATTATTATTATTATTACTTAACTATAGTCAAATGCCAAGGTAATATAATTTGGATTATAAGTGGTAGAGTTTTCCTTAAAGAAGCCATGCAGGCATACAGCGGGATCGGAGGTACAGCTCCATTTAATTTTTTTAACTTCAGCAATAGGTAAATGTGAGTCGTAAGCCCCACCGCTCGGCCGCTTTAGTACCGTGGGAAAAGCTCCAGTACCGACTGAATAGGGTATGAATTAAGTATAAGTATGAGGCCACAGTGGAAGGTATTGGGACTAAGAGACAGGGTAATTTAGCATCAGGCCAAGACCTCTGGGACAGAGAAGGCATGCTCACGCATTCTAAGTAAGAGGTTAGTTGCCAGCTTCATCTCTGGTCACTGCCAACAACAAACATTCGGTAGAAGGGTTGGTACGTCCCACAGCCTAACTAGACGCTGTGCTGAAAGTGAAAATGTCTGCACCAACAGGGAAACGAACCTCGACACCTCCGTCGCCCGGCCTGCAGTCTGGTCACTATACTGAGCTATCCCGCTGTTCATTCCCAAACCCCACAACCCTGGTACGTCGAACTCAACGTCCTTGGCCCATTCTCAGTCTACGCCGCTCCAAGAAGAACAGCTGAACGATTGGGGTGATTTCTTTGGCGGCTTCGTAGGGAATCCTATTTGTGTTAATTGTTAAATATTTAAAGCTGTCGGGTACCTGTGCTTTCCGCCCTTTCCGTTTTATCTGTAAAACATATTCTCCAATTCTTGGAAACCGCAGGGAGCCTGGTAAGTCGTTTGTATAGTGGCTGGGCTACGGGCCGGACAATCCGGGAGTCGAATCTATGCAAAGTCAACGGACTGTTTCTCCTCCGAAAAGTCCAAACCGACTCTGGAACCCACCAAGCCTCCTAATCAACGGAAACTGAGGTTTCTTTCTGCTAGCGTAAAGTGGTCCATCTAGGGCCGAGGTTAAGCATAAGTGGAGCCAGTAACGAGTCATCACAACGGTTGCCTCTAACATTAATGATGAATTTAAACAACCGCAACCATTTATCGCATTTACCTTTATTTGACTCAATAATTTAATATCCGTCGGACGTAGAAAATCAGTTCTCTTTATTTAAAATATTCGTTTTTTCGTCCCCTCCACTCTCCCCGCCCCTTGCTACGCCAATGAGTGGAGCCATTCCTCATGTTCCCTCTCTACGCTTACATGGCGTGGACAGAAACTCTTGTAAAAGGTGAGATTTGGCAGCAATGTTATTAATTATGTTTAATGCGTAGTACGGATTGAAACATGCGTTTATAAAACCAGACTTGTACATATGGTTAGGATTATAATTTATTGACATTCCACAGATCCTTTAAATTGCAAGGACGTAGAATCTCACAAAATGAATACAACACGATACAATATATACATAATATATTCTCCATTCATGTTGTAAGAAATCATGTTCTATAAACCAAAAATAAAGCAAAGATGAAGTATTTTCTTGACCACTTCATAAATGCTTATCTCTACTCTTAGTCTCGGCACTCACTTTATCCTCAGAGACAGGATAATGGGTGGGCCCCACAGTCAGTATGGTCGTTTTGGTGAAGGGAAAAATCTCTTGCCCTTACCGTGATTCCAACCCCGGGCCACCCAAATCACAGCCAAGTCGCTGTAGCGACTATGTGTATCAATGGTACTGGAGTCAAATTACTTAACAACAGACGCGAGTCTTACAAGCTTTCAGCTGACAAAAACCCTTACATACAGTAACAGTGAGCTACTGTGTAATACTTCAATTTTGACATTTAAGTACTTCGATATCACTATTTATGATTTTAATTTTGGACTGCAGAGCACTGTGTAACTTCGTTAGTGCACCATTCACACCTTCCTGATAAGTAGCGATGTTGGCCTTTGGCACGTGGAGGTCGTGTTTATATGTGGCATTTATACTTGCAGTATATGGGTAAGAAACACGGACCCTCATTCACGAGGAAAAACATGTTGCAGATAAGCCTAATCTAACAGAATTATAAGGCACTGGGAGGTGTAAATTAACGAGAGAATGAGTTTACCTTTTTCGCATATGAATGTAAATTATGAAACCGGCTTCCACACAAATTAGTGATCCAGATATAATAGTCTCGCGTCGTCCAGTCTAAGAACAATCCAACATGTAAGGTATATATATATATATATATATATATATGAGTTCAGTTTAACTATCATTAGATGAGCCGGAACAGCTGAGCCAGTACAAAAACCGGCCACAGGATTGACGACCAAAGTTCCTGGCAGAAATTCTTGTCACTATCATGTTGAGATCCACACTGGGGCCCAGCAGCTGCCTACAGTGGCCACACATGGATTCTTTCCAAGGGAGTAAGTGGCCACAGTGTGAACATGCTCCCTTCCCTCCATACCCTCCACCTACCTAGAAACAATACCCCTTCTCCCAATGAGCCTAGTGGTGTGATGTTGAATTATAGAGAAAACATCTCCGCTAACATTCAATTGGTTTCGAAAAAAAGCATGTAAGTACTCATACAACATTCTTAAGCTCACACATGCATTATGAGGGTGATAAACCAAAGACTGTAGAGAAGAGACATGAAGCACGCACGGATGAAGAAGCGCAGGCGAAATGTTTATTGTGAGGAACAGCAAGGGGGCACTGGAGAGAAACAGGGCATTTGTCAACAGTGTGCTGAACATTCGGGTTCCATAAAGGCAGGGAATTTCTTGACCAAGTCAGTAATTAGCAGCTGCTAGGAACAGTAGACATTTGAAGTTCCTGGTCCGTCAAAAATTTTTGAACTATTTTACACTAGAGTGGTATTCGATGTTCTTTATTTAGTAGCTTGAACGAGCCCAAAATATTAGGATAAATATGAACGGAGATATAATAATTTGAACAAGAGACGTGCAAAATCAGTCTCTGGAGAAAAAGAAAGTGGTCGGTAAAGTCAAATGTTATCCGACATTACCAAAAAAGACTGACAAACACTTCAACTTTAAACAAGAAACAGGCGAGATAAGAATCAGATAATACTGAAATTATTTGTGTCCTAAGATGATGCATTTCAAACAGCACCTTTGACTTGCCGAAAGCAAAAAGAGGTGAAAGGTGGCAGGTAATTTCAGATAGTGTCCATCATTTACGGCCACCTCACGCGTGCAGTCCGAATCTCTGTCACGGGAAAACCTACTGGCCATAGGAATAAAAGTCGCAGTGAATGTAACAGTCAAAATGCGGCTCATTCGAATGCAGTAGAAACAACCACCTTATATTTTATCATAAAAGTACATAGATTTAAACATAGGGTGCCAATTATTCTTGTCACATTTTAAAATCAAACTTTAATTTTCTCCATAAATTTTCGAAAAATTCTCAAACATGAAATTTCATGAAAATGCGTCCTGCGGGAGTAGCGTTATTCCATGCGGATGGGCGGACAGAGAGTCATGACGAAACTAATAGCGGCTTTCCGCGATTTTGTTCAGGCGCCTAAAAACAGATTTTTAAGATGTCAACGGCTGCAACTTTTTGGAGATGGGATTGACCACAAAGTACGGGCAAAAGATTTTCCTCGTTTCCAAAGAGTCAAGACCGCCTCTAGAACTCCCCAAGCCTCCTATACAGCGGCTGCCGGGAACCTTTTCCTCTAAAACGGTCTGGGCCCGTATCATTCACCTCCATCTGGCGCCGAAGTTAACTCGAGAATCTACACCTCCACTTCCCATACATTTTCATAGTGTTGTGCTTAATTAAGTACATAGGCTCTACCTTCACATACATCATTGCCTACCTCCTTTATAGTCCGGGACTCAGTTCTGCGACCGCAAAGCTGAGGAAACACAGGAGTATGATTTAGATAATACCGATTCCCATTCCCTACACAGCGGCAAACCTGGATCCCGAACTGTATGCCATATTCGTTAAAGTTTTGTAGAACTTGAAATAGCAAAATGGCGGATGGGGAAAAATGGTTTTGGATGTAGGTTTGATGACGATATTTACGAGCCATTGGCGCTTGGTAAGCGGAATCTTGTACAGATATACTATTGTAACGTATACATGCGTACATATTATAGGTTACATGAAGTAATACGTTACTTACAAAAACTGAATAAACAATTAGAATATTAACAGATACAAAATAGTAGAGTACACTTCGAGTTCTGCTAAAATGTATGGCTTATCCCACTCTGTAGGTGGCGTGACGTCAGTGGAGAGGCGGAGCGGCTAGACGTTTATAAGCGAGGGGCCACATACTGCATACGCTCTTTGCTTGCTCAGGGCAGCACATCACTGGCAGCGCAGCATTGCTGCTATGACAGGTAACTTGTCTGACTATCGCAATGTGGTCAAGCGTCTGCCGCTTGTGGTATATACAGCGAGCTCGCACAAGGGGCCTCTTCCACGAGCATGTTTGTGGCTTTTCTTTAGCGCGTTCGAGTGGCGACCCTACGTTTCCTCTGTCAGCTCTAGTATTGAAATGAACATTGAGGAGAAAATTCTCATTCTTTTACTACTGCTCAACAAATTGAAAGGAGAAGAAGGGAAGCACAAATTGTTCATAGATTGCCGCTGAAATCTAGGCAGGAACGTTTAATATTTTACACTGTATTTAATGACACTGTCTCTTCAACCTTATAAAGCTACGATGCAGACCTTGCGACCCACATAGCTGGAAGAGCTACAGCGTCAGTAGTAAACAGTTTAGTGTAAAAGTTATGCTCATTATGCATAAATAAACAGCAGAACCATTAAGATGCTGACTGTTCCAAGAAATGGCGCGCCGGAGTAGTGGCGATGATGGTGACAAGGTTAAGCGACACATTCCCGCTCTAACCAACGCAGCGAAGTCACTTTACTATTAGTGGCGCCATGGAACTCGCTCGTGGAAATGGGGCCGACTTGTTCACATTCCCCACCTCACTTTATGAAAACCATATCCTCACTCACGGACCTTTCTAACGTCTTCCCTCGAGTAGTTCTGGATTGACTCGCCGCCACCGATATCTTCCAAGTTTTGAGAACTAGACTGTTTTGGGTTATTACGAGTAGTGCTGATTTCTTACCGACACTTTGGGACAATCTATCGTTCCCATCCCAAGGGTCAAGGAAAGAAGGCATGCAAAATAGGCATAAGGCTCGACCCTTCAAGACGGGATAGTTAGGTTGTCCCGAAACGTCAGTAAGAAACTGCCACTACTCGGTGCGTAATAACCCAGCAGAGTCCAGTTCTCTTCTACTTCGCGGCGGAAGCCTGAAATCTCGCATTCTTCAACTTTTATCCTAACACCATATCGACACTACCCTGCCACTTGGAGGTATCCGTGACAGCGGATGAGGTGGCTCGCAAGCCGTCGCTGCTCGTTACGGACACCTATGTCCGTGACTGAAGAGAATGCAGTTGGCCTCCACAGTGTGGATGGAATTCCTTAATAGTCGCGACGACGCTCGAGGGAAAGCATGCGGATCCCATCAAAAAATTAAGTATAAGCATGATGTAGTTTCTTTAAACAAATACTAATCACCATTTATTAGGCGTTTCATTAATAGCAAGCTTAAAGTCAAATTAATACAAAGCCCTAACCACACAGAACATTATAAACAATAACTGTATTATCTCACATGTACACAAAAAGGACAGCACATCGGTTACTGGTCACGAACAAGGGACGGTCGGCGCTCCCCAGCGCAAAGTACTGTCAAGTTCAACTGCACAGTCCACAGTCACTAACAACACCTCAACAGCGTTGAACACTGGCTACCGGACTTGAATGATGCCTGCAAATTTTGCGAGGAACACCTCTGAGCACTCTGTTAAGACCACCATATGAATCCAAAGGCCAGGATAGGCCAGTTCACATCTTCTGGAAGGCTGTATAGTGGGCAACAGAGCATGGTATTTCAGGGTGACCCTTCATACACAACTTATCTGGCCCACTCACATCCATTAGGCTGGGATAAAGGCAACCCTGTTACCGGGCATGCTAGACCCTCACCTTAATGTAGAAATGGCCTACCCTTCAGAGATGGTGTACTTTTCTAGTACGAGCAGCTCATCCCTCTCTGATGGATCATGCATGCCCTATCTGGACATCAGCCCACATCTGGAAGCTTCAAGTGCTACAATCTAGGTGCCTTCAGATTGCAACTAACGCGCTCCAGTAAGGTAGTAACCAGCAAATTTACAATTATGTGGAGGATCCACTATTAGCTGACATCATCCGAACACCAAGAGTTTAAGTCAAAGTCAGATGATGCGGGTAACCTTTTCTTTTGGCAATTTGGAAGGCACCCCTGCTGAAAACAGGCTGTATACTGTCATGACTGAAACAACAAAGGTGTCCAAAAGTCAGCAGACCAGTTGATGCTGCCCACAAGGCGGCCAAATATACAGAACAAATGTGTGTAACAATGATTTACTAACCTGACAGAGGTTTTCAATGATTTTCCTCAGATGTAAGGCTAAAACTACAGTACAGATAAAGAAGGTGTACGGCCCACGTTCCCTCATCATGGAGCGTTCAACCAAAGTGATTCCAAACTGCATTAGCAATGGCCATCAGCCCATTCTATCACAGGTAACGGGTTCAATCCCTAGATATCCAACCAATCAGTTTTCCTTCCAAAGCACCAGCTGGTAGATGGGAACATTTCTGGCCATGTGTAACCGTATGCCGTCATAAACCTGTAACACAGCTTTCACTACCTACCTGTGCTTATCCTACAGAGTCCGTAGATTACGCCAGGAATGGACGTCAACTTGCGCCAAGTGTGTCTGCACCGGCAGCTTTGTAGATGGTTGGTGATAACTGTTCAGTTCGCTTGTAACTCACTCAATATACGAAGTTGATATCAGTCTAAATATAACCAAATTATATTCTATTTAATGGAATCACATGTTTCAGCTTAGGCTAGGCCATCCTCAGGTTAAAAAACAGTTCTAAAAACATACTGAGGTAGAAAGTACAAATGGCTATATAACGTTTAAAATTGTTATTGTTGATCAAGCACATATCATCAATTGTTTCAAAAACATAAAGAGGAACATTTGAAAATATACTGCTACCAATTTTAAATATTATACAACCACGTGTACATTTTACCTCAGTATGTTTTAAATCTGTTGCCTGAACCCAAGGATGGTCTAGCCTAGGCCGAAACATGTCGTATTAAATAAAATAAAGTGCAGTTGCGTTCACAGTGATATCAAATTGGTATATTGAAGAGAGAGAGAGAGAAAACCAACAAGATGTAACAATCAGATGTTTATTATCAACACTGTCTCAACATGTTTCGGGCATCATTATGCCCATCTTCAGCAGAACAAAGACCGTGTGTTACTGCATGTGGTGTGCT
>Ga0131853_10013477_pt1 | contig 14988 bp, 6 predicted proteins | sample TergutLab28metaG_FD_92764 | JGI IMG/M metagenome (GOLD analysis project Ga0131853, IMG submission 92764) | Labiotermes labralis P1 segment gut microbial communities from Petit-Saut dam, French Guiana - Lab288 P1 (version 2) (version 2) | ecosystem: Host-associated > Arthropoda: Insects >... | reverse complement strand
TTGGTGTAGAATATTTTCATGTTACTTGAATTTTTTGGTTTATTTTTTGGACATTGGAATTGAATGTCTTTTTTCAAAAGCCCCCCCCCCCCCCACAGGCATTTTGGAGAATGGTCTGCTTGAAAAGTGAGTAATTAGAAGGGCAGAGGAGCTCTTCCCCCCTCTCCCCCTCCACTGGTTGCCAGAAGCATGTCTGATCTTTCCAGGTATTTCTTGTGTAATGTTTTTTCATGTCTTTTCCTAGTTTCATATATTCAGGCTTGCTTGCAACCATATTGTAAGCAGATTTCATCTTTGACCACAGAAGCCCTGCCATATATAAACCAGGGTGTTGTAACATACAGATTGTTGTTCTTAGCTGATGGGTCACATCTTTTTGGAGGGTTATCGTCGTCGTCATCAGTGCTTCATTTATATGAATACACCATTGTACTTTTAGCCTTTTTAGACTTTCGTGAAAAAATAGCTTTTATCTTTTCCTTAAAATGAAAAGATTTTTAAATTCCCATCGGTACTAGTCTGAGCATTGAAAGTGAGAGCTGTGGTGAATATTTTCCAAATACAAATGTGTGGTGTGGTGTGGTGTGTGTGTTTTGTGCAGTTTATTGAGCGACTTCTGTATGTGGAATATGTAACACTGATAGTAGATGGATGAATATGAATGTGGAACATTGATGAAATGATGGTTGGCAAGAGAAAATGAAAGGACAATGAGAGAACCCCAAACCAGTTCCACTTTTTTTTTTACCACAGACTCCATGTTGTTTGTCCTCAGACCTCCACCATGATCTGGTTTGAGGTGCTGTAACTAGGTTCATACAGGCTAGGCATTAAGCCAGTGAGTCTCCACTGAATATGATGACATTCCTTTTTCAACAAATGAAATGTCAGTTTTGGTCTTACTAGGAAACCATAACCACTTGTTCAAGGCCAAATCATTCTGTACCACATCAGAGCATAGTTTGTACAGTGACTAGTTGGTGGATTGGATGTCCAAGGATTGTGTTCGATTCCCAGGATGGACAAAAGATCTCTTCTCCAAAATGTGCATACCTTCTTTGAGGCTTATTGGGGCCCTCTTCAGTGGGTAACAGAGTCTTTGTCTGTGGGCTAAAGTGGCCAGGGCACAAAGCTGACCACTCACCCCCATCCAATGCTGTAGTTATGAATGAGTAGAGCTGTATCTCCATTTCCTCATATTCCTTCATGGCATGCACAGAGATAACTTTACCTTTGTCTTCAGAATGTTTTACAAGTACAGCCCCTTCTGTTCCACTTTTGATATTGATGAATTAGCTCCCTAATGATGATCTTTAAGAGTGAAATGTTTAGGAGAAAAATCATAATGTAGTAAATAGAGCATACAACATCAAGTGTACCATAATGGTGTAATTGTCATGACATTGAATTTGGTGCATGATCTGAAGATGAAGAGTTTCAAATTTGCTGCCATGATTGGTATGCCATTGCTGCATATGGCTTCTGGGACATTAATTAATGTCCCAGAATGCCTTTATTTGGGAGTGAGAGTGGTACTCCTATCTTATGTTATTTTGCATATTCCACTGTAGTACAAATCCATAACAAGAATTGACTACAGTTTTCAGTCAGTACAGAAAATTGCCAGTATTTTGTTGCCATACGTGTTCCTTATTAGTTACAATTTTATCACATAATTATATGAATTTATCACCCAGGAATATGAATTGTAAATCTGTCATTTTTACCAGGTTTGCATCTGTATTTTAACGTGGGGTAATGGTATTGTTAATAAGGTGCCATGCTGAGATGGCTGGACTGCATACATGCAGTTTCAACATGCAACGTTGGCCTTGTACAGATTACTAAAGATAGTAAGGGATAGGTTCCTAGAACATAATGTGGCAGTAGGAGGTAGAATTTTCTGTGTGTTTGAAATGTACTTACATGTGTACAGGGGAAGAGATGGTAGTGTGTGTGTGTGCGTGTGGAGTGTGCATGCGCGCTCGCGCTCACATACATGTACATGTGCATGTGTAATTGTTTGCAACCTTGACACATTGTGGTCCCTGGTTGCATCTGTATTAAAGACTGGATCACTTTTTTATCAGTAGTAAATTGGGAATGGTATGCAAGCTTGTTAATATTTGTTAGATACAATGCAGTGTTATTGTCATGCAGAATTTGCTGGAACAAGGCAACAGTTTTGTTTCAACAATAAATGTGGAAAGTTTCAAACTGCATGAAGTTAGATTAGATTAGAAGTCAGTCCATTTCAGATTTATTTTTACTCATTCGGCTATTGCATCTCCCTCCCCCCTCCCCCCCTTGATCGACTGCCACAGTATGAGTGATGAGAAATCAAAATTTAAATTCTGTGCATGATGAAGGTTGACATATATATATTCATAGTGCATGAAATTAAGTGAGTTATGTCAGTAACATTAATGACAGTGCCGAGTGGTGAACCGTGTACTACTTGCCTTCACCATTTTACATGTTCTAATGGACATGATGGGAATCATTGTCTCTACAGATTGCAGTTTCTTTCTAGCTTATAAGATGGAGGGGTAGGCTTGATTCACCTTTGCTGTTTTAAAACAATGTATATTGCTTCTATTGTTAATATTAATTTGTTTCATCAACACATTATCCACGTACTCTAGAGCATATTCACCATACCAGCATCTCGTAGGCAACATGTTGTTTGCAGCATTGTGTTATGCTGCCTGCAGGGACATTCACAAGTGAAGAAACATTATTTAACCCTTTCTGTGGGAGTGTTGTAGTAGAATACCAAACAGTTCCTCCCCTTCCCTGACAGAGAATGAAAGAAGACTTACCAAGTTGTCTTGTCATAAATCCATGCTGTTTGCAGTACTTCTCTGCAGGGATTGAATAACTTAATTGCCAATTACTGACATGTGTTGTTGTGAGGATGTTGCCTAGTAAACAAGTTTTGATATGTAGGCACCAACAACTGGGCCAAGGATGACATGCAAGTGCATTGTGAAAAACAACCACATTGTGAAGGCAATCCTTAGACTGGGCAATACACCTCTTCAGCTGCAGATTTTATAGCACAGGTCCAATTGACCCTTCCCCTTAATATGTCTGCTAGATGTATAGGTGATTGACTAACTGACTGGCTTGTGGTTTTTATGTTAGATATGAAAGTTTTTGTATTTTGAGTATTCTGTGGGAGGAAAAGGTAATATTTTCCCCATGCAGTAATCACAAAAATCAAATGTCTGAACATAATTTAATGAAAATTACTTATTCATCATTGTTAATAACAAATGCATGTGTTTAACATGCAAAGCCAGTGTGACAGCAAGAAATGTAATGTTGAGCCACATGTTGTGACCATGCATAAAACTATGTAACTGAATATTTTGATAACAGTAAAATATGTGAGGATTTGGAACATAACTTTTGATTGCATAAACCAGTATTTTCCAAGCTTGTTAACAAAGCTGAAGTGGCTACATTGCTTTGTATAAAATCACAGAAATTCTGGAATTAGGAACCATCCTTTGAAAATGGAAATGTAATTAAAGAATGTTTAGTTGTGTGACACGATTATTTAGTTAGTGGATTTAGAAATGTAGTTGCAATATGAATTGCAATGAAGGAGGCACATTTGTCTTGAAATACTATCAGTAGAAGAGCAGAATATGCGGACAGTGCCTGTGCATAGCAACTGAGGCAAAAATATTGAAATTTGTGAATCTTTTTAGTGTTAGAGGTTTGTTGTTTTCCCAGCTGTTTGTGCCTGATCAGTTGATCTCTAACAGTGGCAGTAGTAAGTAGGAGTTACTGAAAACAGCATTGTTATAAGGGAAAACCAGAGGCAAAGACATGTTTGAAAGTTTTTGTGTTGAATTGCTGTCTCATAACCTGTGTCAGTCACCACAGATGGCACTGCAGCCATAACTAATTAAAATGCTTGGCAAAAAAGATTTCACTTCTCCAGACTCTTTTAGTGTTGACTCTCTCATTTGTCAGAAATATATGTGTACAAAAGTAATTCCATTTTAACAGGTGATGAGTGTTGTGCCAAATTTATAAACCCGATACATGCTGAGCGTCTTCAACGTAGGCTGCTCAAAAATTCATGACATTTGTGCACTTCATGGAGACTTTACCTTACATACTGAAGTCCATTGGCTGAATAGAGGAAACGTTTTATTGAGGTTCTAAGACTTTCTTCTGGCAGTTGTGGATATCATTCAGGTGTCTGTACTATTCTACACAAATGTCTGTTAGTGTGTTGCTGCATCATCTACACTGCCACCACGGTACCATGAATGAGTTTTAGTTGTACTTGGCTCTTATAATTGTATGTACACCTACACATTGCACAGGTCTTGTATTGTATGTTATGTTGCCTGTGTATGGACCAAATTTTTCCGAAGTTTCCCACATGAGTGGGTTTGCTCTAGACCTTGGATTAGCAAGCAGGCTGATCAGAAATGTGTTTGTAGATGGGAATACTGGAAGTGCTGCAATTTTGAAATGCAGTAGTATTGAAGTGCATGATAAATAAAATTACAGAAGAGACCCAGGATGGTTGGTTGGTTGGTTGGTTGGTTTGTTAGCTGGTCAGTCGTTCATTTGGTTGATCGGTACCACTGTTTTGTAGGAACCTGCTGCCTTTGTTGTCAGGGTGCAAGTGTTTTTGTATAGCACTGATTTTCTCGTTAACCCTTCAATGACATGTGAAAAAACACTCCTAGAATTTCATTTTATGTTTTTAGGCAATAGTAAATTTAAGACATTTTTAGGATGTGCTGCATTATTCCTGTTTTATTTTCCAAAAAATGTCTTTTTGTTTCATGATTTTATCTTCTTTAGTTCAAATCAACATGTTTTTTATAAGCTGTCCACTGAAATTTCAATACCAGCCAGGTCATTTAAAGATTAATGTAACACCAGGTTACTTTATGTATATGTTTGTCCATATTAGGAAGGTGTTTCCAAAAAATGTTTCATCACCCACCATTTCTTTTTTGGAAAGCTGCATTTGTGATTAGAAAAATTTGGAGATATGTTGGTTCAGTTTGGAGACTGGTGTTCCTGCAGCTGTTGTTACTGTAACTGAAGCATCACACAACCTGTGGCCACAAAGTTCTGTCATGTTGTGCACTGCTTGATTGAAAATCTGCCATGTATTATCATGCTTATGACTTATGTTCTGGTACTCTCACTTGAAAGTGGCTCATAATACAAGATGTTGCTGCTCTGGTTGAAATCAACAGCTTCAAGTTTACCTGAAACACTTCTTTTTTCCACAAAATAGAAGGAAAAGTGTGATTATTAAGTGCTATCATAGATGATCATTTGTCAAAGACCTTATCTGACCCATGTACCAGAAGTGACCTGTCTCTAATCTGGAAAGTGGCATAACATTGGTAATACTGGAAAAGTTATCCAGGTGAAAGTGATTTTGTACAGTCCGGCTCATGAGAACAGTATTTTGGTGTGTTACCAAATTCTTTGTGTAGAATGCATTGAGGTGGGGATGCACAATGAGAATTTTGAATTTATTTTGGTTTCCTTAACAAAATTCAAGCTACTGGTGTGTAAAAAGATTTTACAGAGTTTTTATTTTGTTTTGAAATTAGTCTTAATTTTAAATTTTAAAATGTAGTCCTTTAGCAGAGACCATAGTGAAAGCTGAGTTTTTTTTTTATTTCCCAATTTTCTGTTCTGTGACATCAGTGTGATGTGTTCCCATTGTTATTGTTCTATGTTCAGTTGCATTGTGCATCCCTCAGATAAGAATTTCTTATTACAATTTCAGTTTAATAAGCTGTTTTCTGCTGGTGCAGTTGTACATATGGTTAATGATAATTTTTTGTTGTTGCATAGTAAGTAATCTTCAGCACTTCATGCCTACAGGTCTGCTCTAGAAGGCTACATTTGACTGTTTACTGTGGGCTAAATGTTGGTAGGATGACATTTGTATGCTTTCACTACATGGTCACTGCTTAGGGACATGACATATCCTGATGGCCTTAATATGTTGAAAGTTGAAAGACGTTACTTGCATTGCAATATGTAGATGTATATAATTATTGTCTTGTGAGGAGTACTGATTATTGGAGAGATTGATAAGGTGTCATACATAAAGTATTGGCATTTAAAATTTGAACTTTATCAACACATTCACTGCTACAGGAGAATTATGTTATGCCTGTGAGTACAGTCTGTGTGTTGATGTTCCCAAAAATAAATACAGAAACTTTAAGATCTCAGTTGTCTGGGATACAGGACTGTGTAGTGTGGTAGGCAGGTTTCTACCAGACTACATGGTGACACTTTCCAGAGGACCTTAATACATAATTCCTTGTTGTGAGAACCTCATACCTCATAGAGAAAATTTAGTTGGAAGTAGAAAGTTCAGAATGCTGTACGTATGCTGTTTTGTTAGGGTGTGGTGTCAAATGTTATCCCTGTGGACCATCGTGTACTTGACAAGAGAACAAGCATTTCTTTCTTTAAATCATGCAACATGGCTTGTGGTCCAAATATATCTGTTCATTGCAAGAAGTGCAGAATGCAGAGAAATTTGAATGCAACATATAATTCAAAATGGAAATTTGTATGTAGTAAACACTCCTGTTCATGTTTTGCAGTGCTGAGGTTCATACCTCAGTTCAGAGACTAGCTAGTGACATTTTTCATGGTTTCCACATTTCTTGTATGTAATGCCAAGGAATAATACATTATGTCAAACCACAACTACTTTCTTTGATGGTGTACCCAGTTTGTTATTAACTAATTGTGTTGTCTTTATTGCTGTATAATTTCAGCTATTGACAGAATCACAAAATGAAAAAAGAATTAAAACTGTCACATTTTAAAATTGTATAGGGTCTTTGAACAGTATGGAACAGGTCAGGTTATGGTTGTTCTGAAATCTGAATCATTTTAATGTAATTAGGACTTTTTCATCCCCTTCCTCAAAAATTAGTTATCATCTCAAGTCTCAGTATTGCAAGCCATACAGGGAGAAACTAGTGCGGAGGATAGAGGCTGAAATTTAATAAAAGGTACCTGTATGACTTCAGTCAGAAATACTTTTATAGCACACATTAGTTAGCAACAGAGTTTATTTGCTATAGAAATTATGGAGATCCAATAACAAAACCAGCAGTTCGTATTTTGGTAACGCTTTGTTGACATCAGTTGGACATTTGAAAGCATATTTAATGGTTTCAAGTGACAATCAGTGAAATTTATGGTAACAGTATTGATAATTGTGTTGAAAGTGGCCCATATATAATTTTAGGTGTATGAATTGGCTCATTTCTATATGAGGGAGGGCATTATGTGTGAAAATTAGCCAGTCAGAAGGAACAAATGTGTACAAAAGTTGATTTCAGGAACATAAATATAGATATTTCAAACACAAGCTAATTTTTTTGTTACACATGATTTTATGTAACTTAATATGCTTTGTAGCCAGGTCTGAAGGTCTGCTTGTCTAAATAAGAGGAATACAGTTTGTATATAGATGGCAAAAATCAGTGATATGAGTGCTGAATGAGTTCTGTAATTTTTCCATTGCTGTTTGAAAATCAGCAAAGTAAAGGATGCAGACAGATTTTTTATTTAGATTACAATATTCGGGGATACAGTATTATTTAAATCAGGGAATGCCTATGTAGATAAATACCTTATAATTATGGGTTTGTAGCTGGCATCCATGAACAGATTATCTAGCATACAGATCAAAACTTTGTGATTTGCTTCATAGACATTCCTGATTTAGGCAGTGAGTGTGTTGTGATTTATAATGAGTTTTACATTTTGGTGGAATTTAAGACATTTAGAACATTTGTGTTTTGTCTGCACTGACCTCATAGAAGTTTACAACAGTATTTTTAAAAAGTAAGGTTATGTTACGAAAACTTGAAAATGACAGACTTTGTATTATGTAGGTGTGAAGGTATGAAGAGAGTAATTAGCAGAATAAAGAGAGACGGAAACGTTGTTCTCACATTGAGGTGTGAATTCTTGCCATCTTGTCAGGCAGGTAGTTCATTGTGTGAATAGAAGGTTATGTGATACTGTATCGTTCAGTAGGTGGGTACCAATGTTTCACAGAACCCCTCATTGCCAACTTCATCTCCTATCATCTGTAGATGGTGACGGCAGATTCCTTCTCATAGTTTGTGTCTACTGTGATGCCATTTCCGTGTTGTCTACAATATATTATGCGCGTTTAGATTTTCTCTTTGTTTGTCATTTCTGACGTATTTTGGAGTTCTGGAAGCCTTTTAATATCATATAAGGTATATTCTTCGGTCTGGCATTCATTAACATAACTTACGAATCAATTTGTTTGGCATGTTGTGTTGTGTTGCTAGGGATATATTTCTCAAGTGTCCCAAACGATAGTAGTGCCTACAAAACATGGGGAACTGTAACCCCAGAAACAAAGCATAACATCCCAGAAGACATGAATCTTCAACTCATCTGTGAGAACCTCAAATTGTGCACTTACATAGTTGTTATTTTAGTTCTGTGAAGGTACTAACAGGGAGGAGTGATTTCCTATTGTACTAGTCATCTGAGATTGAAAAATAAATACATTAAATTTTAAATTTTTGGCTGAAGATGTTAAAAGACTGTGGAATGCCACTGCGTTTTTTGTGGCATGGGAGGATTTAATATTAACCAGTGTGAGACCCTCATTGTGTTATTACTTTCATAGATCTTTATTCTGCTGTTTTATTTGCTTTCATACCCAATCAACATACAGATGTCATACATGTACCTCACAAGCGAGATACAGCTCATGTTGTGTTGATAAATGAAGACAGTGAACGTGCTGCACAATTGTCCATTTAGCCAGTGATGTACTCACAGGCAGTTTTCTCTGATTGTCATCCATAGGACCTAAAGTTAGGCGGCCACTCCACGGGTGGAAGCAGGCTGTGTGCACTCAAAGCAGAACTGATGACACCATAACTTGGTCCTGGCTCTCTCAGCTTCCTTGGGAAAAATAACAACTAATCAACTACCAAAGCTTCGTGATCCCCTTACACATTCTAAGAAAAAAGAATGAGTAATTGGGAGATATTTGCTGCCTTGGTGATAACAGCATGAAGATGTTTATTTCATTTTTGTGCGTAAAAATATTTTCATCTTCTGATAACGTTAGTTTCATAATTGTTTATCACCAGTAGAAAGCCCATTGAAATTTTAAAGGGAAATTTTTGTAGTTTTCAACATTATTATTGTGTAATTTGGAGTGTGAAATCTACAGAGAAAACATCTGTGCACATGCAAATGCTTTTCGCTTGTAAAAACAGTAACTTGGAAAAGTTCTGGAAATGCAGCTGCATTCATACTGAGGTACTGAAATCAGAACAGCAAGCACTAGGGAATGCTACTGTGCGATGGTACATTATGAAATTTGTTTACCAAAGAATATTGCAGTACTGACTGAGCATACCATTCTCCTCATGTATGTGTTGACAAAAATAGCAAACATTGTGGATGTAAAGTGAGACTTGTTATTCATTTGTGATGTTTGTTGCATTCACAATTGTAGGTTTGTTGTCATAATTATTCCATGTGTTCAGAAGCTGAATCTGACTTATGGTATGTTTGTTTTTAATTTGTCCATAATCTGCAACTTTTCTTCATTTAGCCATTTATTGGTTTTGTAGTCTGTCTTGGGACAGGTCCTTCCAAAGTGAGTTCCTCCACAGAGTGTGATCTAGTGCTTCCTCTTTCAAATTCCAGTATCTGTTCTTTTTCTTAAGGTCATGTAGTTGCTACTTACATCACCATCTTCATCTTCTCATCCCTTCTGTCTTTTTCTTCAAAACAATTAACCATGGCTAATTAAAAGTTATTGTACTATCGAGGATTTGATGTTACCTTGAATGATTTGTGGCCGTTGCATTGTGTCAAGCTTATAGAGTCTGTTCTGATAACTGGGCTTTGCAAGTTGGGATATTTTTAAAATTTGAACTGGTATCTTAAAGGTTTTTGTGTGGTAAAATGGGCATTTTTAATGTTTCTGTGCCAGAACTGCCATGCATTTTGACACATCCACATGTAACAGAATACTTGAAATGTAATTCACCTAGTTGTTGAGGTAACATGGAAGAACCAAGCAATTGGCAGCCTCAGTTTGTGTCATGTATTGAATAATCAATCAGAAGTAAAACCATTGCAGCATAACTCCCAAATATATGAATATAAATGGCCAGGATAAACAGTATTGTGAGGTGGTTTCATTGATTAATGTAGAATTAAAGATTACAGTCCTCTGGGTTGTGAAGCTGTGTAGTATACTAGATAGCTATCATTATATCAGAGGAACTTACTGCTTCTAACTTAGTGGTTATCTTGCACCTGATTGCAGTAGGTTGCTCTGCAGCATTCATGCTTAGCTACCAAACAACAGAGCATGATATCCAAGACAGTAATGATTGTTGTATATACTGCCATCAGATCTTCAAATCTCACATAAACTGTAGTGTATATTTTTGGCAAATTTACCCTTGTGACTGAATATTTCATCTGTTTGGCAATGAAGTATTGTTTCTTAATCATATAACATTTTCTGCTGGTTGTAACTATTGCAGTGATGTACTACAGCAATGATGTAGCAGACTTTGCAGTTGATATTACAGCAATACATATTTTACCTTCAGTCAGCTGGATTTACAGTACTTGAAACCAAAAGGCACAGATAATTTTCCAAAATGTGTTTTTTTTTTAATGGAACGCACCAGTGTGCTTTGCTTTTTGCCAGAATTTGCTTTATAATATTGCCTGAAATTCTGTGACCTGATATAATTAAATACACAATAATGGAAAGGTATGGTACAGACAAGTCATATGGCAACGATTATCATGTATGTGCCACTCATGCCTTTGCACATTATTTTGACAGCACCTTATTTTCACAAGTTCAAATAGTAATGCTTGTGAAGGGTTGGAAGTGTTAAGAGTTTAAAATTGATTAGACCACTGGCATTTTTGGTCACTGGCAGTTTTTTCTTCATTCCATAAGGCAATAGCGGAAGTTACAACAACAGATTAATTATACCATACAAGTATGACAGTTGCATATTATCAAGTGCCATGTTGTTTTACTGATAGCACAGATGATTCGTGTGAGTTGATATTGATCTGATATAAATATGTGCATTTAGCAGGAAGTAGTACATTGAGACATTTGCTGAAAATGACCTACTGTTCATATGACTGATATATTGGCAATTCCATGAATGACATTGCTAATTATTAAAAAAAATCAATAAATTTGTGACACATGTGATGTATTTTAACGTGTGAAAGTTAGTCACATGAAAGCCACAAAACTTATATATATATAAAATCATTTTAATCACACTCTTAAGTAAAATGTGTTGCTGTCTTAATGTACTACACATATCCTATAGTATTGAACCAATGAATATTCCCAAAAGAAAAGAACTTCTAACGGTTTGTTTCACATTTATTTATAAATGTCTACCTTAACTTGTTGTGGGAAGAGTATCCTTTTGAGTTTCCCTTTCCTGTACAATCCGTATTGCCTAATCCTGGTTAGATCATCTTGCTGTATTCACAGAAAATTTGCCAGAGTGGTCATGACAGTTTTGTAGTAATGTGTATTTCCATGTTGCCAGTGGGTAGTAATGTCATTTGTGATTTTAAGAAGAAAGGTTTTCCTTTCCAGTGTCAGGTATATGTCTGTGTTTAAGTTGGTTATAGAGAGAAATGTGATGTTCATGTATAACCTCCAGTTAATATGCCTTGGTTATTTTACGGGAGATAATTTTGGAGAACCAGTAGAACAGTCCTTTGCTCAGCAGTAGTGCCGACTGGAATTTGTAGACATGCAATAACACTGATGTACATTTATATAAAGTTATTTCTCACATGTTCTTGTAAAGTATTGGAGAATTATTCTTTCATGGCCCCATATGGTTGGGTGTGGTCTCATGTGACTCATGTCTTTTACCATTGTGTTCTCTCTGATTACTTTCTGGTATGAAATGCTTGGAGTCATTCTATGTTACTGCAGTTTTTGCTCCCTGGTCTGCAAGTGTGAGGTGAAAAGAACAGACCTCTGAACAGTGTTCACTTGTCCAAGTTTCTTAAGTGTTTTGATTGCTTATTTCAACCTACTTTCCCAATCACATTGCTGTAGGATTTTATTTGGAGGATGTCCAGTTTGACTGTTGGTCAAGGTACTGTCCTGATTGAGGCTTCTTGTGGTCTTCCTCAGTATCTCCAACAAAGTGCTGGGATAGTACACTGATGTGCCCGTGACCACCGTCACCTTCCAAATTCTTGCCATTTGATCATTCATCTCCCTTCTACCAACAATATTGTGTAATCTGAGACACTGGCAGCATCATAAAATAACCAGAAGCAAAATCAGCATGCTGCCATTCCATGAGGGTAGGACTAAGAGTGTGTAGTTCACTGTGTGTGTGCGTGCGCGCACACGTGTGTGTGTTAGTGAGTTACCTGTTGTTTTAAGGTCTGAACCAGCTGAGCAATTTTCACAAAACGTGGTATGAACTGTATGTTATTGGAAGTCAACCCAGTGTATGCTTTGTAAATAACAGCACGGTGGATGTGCAGACTTATGAATGAGGTGGGAGCAACACTTAGCATCCCTGAAGTGGTATGTAGTAACTTCAGAAAGAATGCAGAATTCCTTCATTGTATTCAGGAATTAGGCCTGTGTATGACCCATTGCCCCAGTTGAAGAATACGTTGATCATACCTTAGTGAAACTGAACATTCCACACTGCTTCTTCCTTCTGTTCTGTGTGTTAAAATTTGTTTACAAATATGGTCCAATCCCATTCATTACACACAATTTTTTGTTGAGATCTGTGCTTTAGAGTTACATAATTCAAATTTAAAATTCTCAAGTCTTATCTGATTACCTATTTCCTGATGTCATCCACTTTTGTATACCTGCTGCACTTCGTGAAAATGTCATTTCTGTTTTTTCTTTCATTTTGACAAATTCATGTTTCTGTGTGTTGGCATGGCACAGTATGGAGATTACAACAAATATTTAATGGTATTTGTAAATCTTCACTGGTTATTATTTTAATATGGCTTTTTTCAAGATAGTGGCTTGTGAATGGAAAACAACTTGGCAGCTCTGAAAAAAATTTCTTTCACTTTTGGTCTGATGATGGATCAAGCAACACTGGGGCCAGACATGTGAAATTTGGTAGAGAGATCATACCATCTTATGTTTATTGGACCGTGCATCATTGTGATAGTTGAAGAATAAAAGACCAACTTGATGTCACTTGCTATTTTATTTCACTTCTTATGTGCTCAACAAGCTTCAGCCTGCAACACGGATACCACTCCAACCCAACCACACCGAAAGTCCTACACACATCGAACCAAGAACAAAATGACCAATGTGGTAATTCAACAGAATAGCTCCTGATGATGGATATATAAAATGTCCAAACCATGTTGAGTACATAAGAAGTGAAATAAAATGGCAAGTGACATCAAGTTGGTCTTTTATTCTTCAAAGATCATACCATATCTATACATCATGTATGTAATATTGTTACCTGTGTAAACAGGTACAAATATTACGACAGTATGAAACTTCGAAGCAGTAAATTACTTCCAAAAAGAAAGAAAGAAAAGCATATGTAGGACAAAAAATACGTGCAGTAGGCGGTTAGGGTGAGTTCTGCTGGGTACTTTTTTGTTAAATTCTTATCAGTACTCATTAGTTACGCATCTATTTGTACCTTCTTCAACATGCTTAACTAATATCCTGTAATGATTTTGGCTTCTGTATGTGTTTTATGCTAAAAAAAACACATTATTTCACATTTCTGTATTTTTTTCATGGCTGCAGAGATGTTTGTGTGTTGCAAATTGCTGGTGTATGAATGATGTAACCATAAAAAACACTGACTGTTGCATTACAGACTTACAGTTCTTGGCACTTTTTAAATAACATTTTGGATCTCTGGAGGCTTTGAGATTTACATTTTTATTATTATTAAATGCAATATGTATTGCCAGGTTAATTATTCAACTATGCCAGTGGCATTTTTATTCCTCTTAAGTGTTACAAACAACTCTTCAAGTGTGTAGAGTTACACATTTTGTTTTTAACATGTAATAAGCAGTTATGTCTTTCATTTTCGTTAGTAGTAGTCAGATTGCAGTCATGTGGGTGGTGGAACCATGTTATTTTTTAGGTGGTTACCAGTGTTGCGGAGGAGCAAGTTGCCACTCTTGTTGGGTATGTGAGTAGGGTGAGGATGTATTTACATTTTGTAACCAGGTTGCAGGGAAAGTGGTCAATGAGATCCACAGTATCCTGTCTTGCATCTTAACATATATAACGTAATGGCATCCTCAGCCTACCTGCTTTTGCCTCAATGATGGAAGCCACGTGCTTCACTGAAACATGATTTCCACCCTCATGACTACACACTGTAACAACCCAAAAAATCACAATGTGGACAGTCACTACTGTAAAAAAACTGGAAACATATATGCGTATCCTTGGTGTAAGGAACGTACTGTATAAATGTGGTACCTGTGATCTCTGGATGTTGATGAGGTTTGATATTGATAATTGATAATTTTGTTGATATTGATAGTTGATAATTTTGTTCAGTGCCCATTTCAAGTGACCATGTAGTGAATGAACTATTTTCAGTTTTGTTGTCAACTTTCTGTGGGTGGAGGAGTGATGATGATAAAGTAACTGGTAGGGAATGCAGGATGCAGTCAGCTAGACATTTTTGCTGTGCCTTCATCAGGCAGCATTTCTTTGATTGTGTGAATAATTTTTATCACTTAAAATTGTCTAAGACTGATCCTTGAACTTATTTTTTATTTTGTGTAAATGGTGAAATTGAAGATTTGATTTTTTTTTGGGGGGGGGGGGGGGTTTTTAGATAAAAAGCTTTCAGCTTTTCAACTATGGGGCATTTGGGGGGAATTTTTTTGGGTAATGTT
>Ga0131853_10013476_pt1 | contig 14989 bp, 7 predicted proteins | sample TergutLab28metaG_FD_92764 | JGI IMG/M metagenome (GOLD analysis project Ga0131853, IMG submission 92764) | Labiotermes labralis P1 segment gut microbial communities from Petit-Saut dam, French Guiana - Lab288 P1 (version 2) (version 2) | ecosystem: Host-associated > Arthropoda: Insects >... | reverse complement strand
TATTTACTGCAAAGTCACTCTACATGTTTCGGGTGTCACAGCACCCATCATCAGGAGTACTAAAAACTGTAACAGCAGCCTCCGGTACAGCTACTTCCCTCCAACGTGGCCATCAGGCCACGTTGGAGGGAAGTAGCTGTACCGGAGGCTGCTGTTACAGTTTTTAGTACTCCTGATGATGGGTGCTGTGACACCCGAAACATGTAGAGTGACTTTGCAGTAAATAAATATCTGCATACTGTAGCATCTGGTTGGATTTTTATTAACATTAAATTCACGGACTTTTAAGCGGCACGACGATTCAGTGTCGTCTTCACAGGGGGACCCGCTGAGTCGTCCGAAAGAAATTTACCTCATGCCCTATACTCTACGCTCAACTTTAATATTATCCTCCCAACTACGCCCAAGTTTAAAAAGTGAATCTTTTCTTCCGACTTTTCTGACTGAAATTTTCTGCACATTTCTTAGCACCCCCCCATACGTTACACATGCTCCACCCATCCAAGCCTCCCATATTTGACCTACCTAATCATATTCAATGAAGACTACAAATTATTGACGTCTTCATTATGCTGTTCCCCCCAATATACTGTTATCTCTTCTTTCTTAGGTACAAACACTTTCGTTTTCTACTCTGAAGCAACGTTCTTCGGTCAGTGTTAGAGACCAAGATTAACACCCACATGAAACAGGAAATAGGAAGAAATCTTAGTGCACAATGTGAAGGTCAGTCATATTCTTCCTTCAGCAATGCACATGTCATCTTCGCACCGACGGGAAGGATTCTGATTGCGCGAGTGTTGATATTTTGACAGCGGTGTGTTGGAAGAACCAATTCTTTGGCGATGTAACGCTGACACTGTTAGCCATTCCCGAAAATCATAAAATCAGAGTTCCTTCACCTTAAAGGGTATAGAAGTCAGAGTAGAGTGTTTCTAGGTCCAGCAATATTTTGTTTCATTCATATATGTAAAAATTAGCAAAGTATAATCAGTTGAGCCTTCACCTCACAGGGGAAGGACGAATATATATTTGTTACTTTTCGAAGTCAGCGGGTTTCTATTGTATGAAAATGCGCGGTGCCTCCATGTGATTGCGTAACAAGCATATTCATTTCGCTTGCCACTTCATACAAACGTGTTAGAGATTTTGATGTTTTGCTGACCGTGCATCTCAGTATAATCCTAGCAACTGACTAACTTATGCACAAATTCTTGTTTTATAATAAGTATATTATATTCCTCTACATGTTTCCAGCACTGTTGTGCTGATCATCAGAAGGTCAAATTGTACTATACAGCATCTAGTATGGTCACACTTTGTAGGTGGCCGGACAAAACAAGAATTTGTGCATTAAGTTTGTCAATTGTTAAGATTAAACGCGTCATAGTTTCGTCACCCTTGATACTTGCCCACCGATGGCATGATATGGCACATTCAGCAATCAATTAAAATGCATAGTAGTTAGTTGCGTTTTGGTGCTGCTGTTAGCTCTCAACTGCAGCGTCTAAAGGCGCCGAAATACTTCAAAAAGTAGCAATGCAGTCTCTTTCAACTGTGAACAAAACATGATTTGTAACTGTCTCTACCATTTCTTTGAAGTCGTCACGATTCTCTTGTTCGTCCGTTTGTTCGATAACGAGGCTTCGCATTCGTCATCCCGTCGCTTCGGAACAGTTCAACGTTAGCCTGACAAATCAGAGCCCCTTGACGATTCCACGCGGATGAATTTTGGAAAGAACTGAAGGAAGGTCTTTAAAAGAATTTTGCGAAAAGGCTTTTAACGCCTACATACACATGGTCTGGTCCTTTAGCTAAGAATGATTCAACAACTCTCTCTCTCTCTCTCTCCCCCCCCCCTCTATTCCACATAAGCAACACACAAGATGACCAGGCAAGGCACGTGGGTCAGAATTTGGAATTTGCGGTGTATTCTGAGGTTTTCTTTTTGGAAATTCCAGGAGATAATGAACAAGACAGCGAAATGCGTCGGTCTGGATTGCCGTTATTCCGGCAGACATCAAACGGGATAGTTCCCCGAATATAAGTCCAGTTTACTGCCACTGAAATAACGGACAATATCCACTAGACGCAAATTCAAGTTTGCCCTAAAATCTTGCTGTTCATTCAGTGGAAATCTGGTGCTGTCTGCCTTGACATTCAGAGTTCAGAGAAAGAATATGTCAAAGGCGTCATAATGCATGAAGATCCTTCAGAAGTCTAGTACACTCTAACGTATAAGATCACTAACATTTCTGATTATTTTTTAAAGACATCATCCAAATTCTAGTGATTTTGTAACTGTCCCGTTTTCTACTTAATAATAAACTCGCATACTAATTTAATGTTATGCTTCCCGTTCTCTTGTATAAGACTACAAAGAAGTACGTGTTTACCTTCAATACAACTTTATTTATATTAATTTTAATTAGTCGTATCAATGAGGCAAAATGTTTCAACCCATCATGGTCATCTGCAGACCATCCAGTATCATAAAAAGTGGAAATATATCAATTTTATTAAAATGTGTGTTAAACATACTGAATACCAAAACACATATGTTAATGCTCTCTTTATATTCCCATCTTTTATGACTCTGGATGGCCTGAAGATGGCCATGTTTGGTTCAAACACATCGCCCTATTAATATGACTAATTAAAATTAATATCAATGAAGTTGTGTTGACCGTAAACAAACGTTTCTTTATAAGTCTATTACATCAAATGGCCCGAAGCTATTCCAATTAAACACAGCATTGTTTACAGACATACAAAATTCTTCATTCATATTACACACATCATAAATAAAAAAGGGCTTGTTGTGTATGTACGAGGGCGAGTCAACTGAAAACCTTCAATATGTTTTATCTCGTAATTTACTGAACACAAAAGGATACAAAATGACTTCATTTTTCTATGTAATATCGTACTGCCACCTGTCGGCCACTCTTCAAACCATGAGTATCATTTTTGAAATCCACACTACAATCGAGCTGTGGTTCGAATTTTTATCGCACTTTTAAGGTTGTCAGTTGACTCTCCCTCGTATATTTGGAAAATACATGCATAAACAATCTTACTGCTTGGTCTTAACGAAATCCATGAAAGCATGCAATATTCTAGGCCAGAACTTCTTAGAGCATTTCTTTATCTTCACACCAAATAAAGCTCTTCAAGAAGTTCTACTTGATGCTGGAAGTTTATAGGTTGGCAGCCATGCTCATAAGAACCGACACTTGCCCACACCCAGAGCCAGATTAATCCGGCCACGCCTTCCCAACCATATTTTTATGTTAACGTATTTCAGAAAAAATTCATCATTTGTCAAGTAATATTTTCTTAGAACGTAAGATAAGAAGATGGCAGCAGTGCAAACATTTCGTTTAGCCTTCGGTCTGATTAACACAAACAAAAACCCAAAGTAGTTAGGCACGCAAAATTACGGAAGTAGATAAGTCCTACTGAGCTTTCTTTGTATATAAAAAATTGCAAATGTAGCAACGATTCCAAACGTTGAGACTAAGTCCGATAAGTTTGATGCATACAGGATCGCTACTTTAAGTTTTTCACAAAAATAAAATAAAATTAATATTATTACTATTATTATTATTAACAACAGACACATAGATCCGAAACCCTATGTAATAAAACATTCCTTTCACAGTATATTAAATTGCAAAATACATAGACTAACCCAAACTGCAACCCAACATTTGTTTTTATACTCGTGGTTCCGTGCATCTTAATTCTAGGTTGAGGAAATCCAACGAGATGCAGCAGTATGCAGATATTTATTTACTGCTAAATTACTCTACATGTTTCGGACGTCCATCGCGCCCATCATCAGGAGTACATAAAACTGTAGTTGCAGTCTCTGGTACAGATCATACTATCTGGGGAGCCAGCTTCTTCAAACGTGACCAAAGAAGGACTGATGTGGGATCGTGGGACTATACTATTTAACAACACAACGGGGATGTCTCACTTTCACCCGCGGTAAACATTTTTCATCATCCAAAATTTCATAAATAACTTGGTTACCTCCGTCTGAAAAGATGACAAAATCCTGAGTGCAAATGGTGGGCGAGTTGGCTAAGTATGTTGCTGCTAAGCGACGACACTTAATCACATCAAGAGCTTAGAGAATGCAGCTGACTAGAATTATTAAAGTTTGCGCATTAGAAGCTGCCGCTAAAGTTGTTAACTTATTTAAGCCCAAGGTGGACGTGCCTATACCCTATATCGTGTCAGTTTCCATGAATGTGTTCAGAGTATAACACGAAACTGCATGGTAGCTTATTGCCTGTCGGAGGAACAGTTACTAATTGAATAAAGAATGTCGTTGCACGTATAAAATCGAGAGATCCCGGGGTGGTGTCGAGATGTTCCGCACCCTTCCAGACCAGCCCTGAAGCCCACCTAGACTCCTGTACAATGGGTGATGGGTCTCTTTCCCGGGAGTAGAGCGGCCGGAGCGTGGCGTTGACTAACCATCCCATCTAGCGCCGAGGTTAAATAAATAGAAGAGCTATACTTCTTACCCCTCTCAGCCTTCACGACCTATTCTAGGGTTAGCTTTACTTCTTTAACTTGTTGTATGAGAGCTAATTCTATCACAGAATGTTATTTTACGTACTGCCAAGTTTCATTTCGTAACTTCTTTAACGCAGTACCAGTCTTCATTATTCTTTTATCTGATGAAGGAATGATTCAAGGCTCTGGGACATCACGTTGTGCTGCCGAATTTCAAAATATCGCAGTTCTTTCATTTTCAGCTGCCAGATGTCCGTCTCTGTTCTTGAACTTCCTGAGCCTACACAAGAAAGCAATATAATTCTCCAAAACGTCCTTAACTAAATTTAACATTCGTAGGTCCATGCATCGCTAATATATTCGCAGAATACAACCAACAAGATGCAACGTTTCACAATTTATTTATTTCTGTAAGACGCTCTACATGTTTCAGGCGGGTTTTCCGTCCAAAACTGCACATACAGCGTCAGGTATTTGTCAGACCAATACTGCTACCTGCTGCTAGCCTAGCCAGGCTAGCAGCAGGTAGCAGTAACGGTCTGACAAATACCTAACGCTGTATGTGTAGTTTTGAGCTCCTGATGATGGACGGGAAACCCGCCTGAAACATGCAGAGCGTCTTACAGAAATAAATAAATTGGGAAACGTTGCATCTTCTTGGTTTTACTCTGCGAATACGTCACTAACTACTTACCAGTCTTCACAGTAACACAGTAACACATCCCTAAAGACATAAACCTACAGCAAAGCCGCTGCAAGAGCCTCTTATCTCGTGAGGACGAAATATTTTGGGCCCCTTGACAGATGGATCTTGTCATATTTTAATGTTTAGTTACATTTCATTTAATGGATTTGCTTCAATCGTTTTCAGACATTTTGTTGTTTTCTTTGTCTTTCAGTTCGTTTATTTTACACGTGTCTGCCACACTGCAAATTTATTTAGCCCTCTGATGAATATACTGTTACATCATTTTATTTCAATTATAAAATTCAATGTAATGTTGCAATTACTGATATGTCTGGAAAAGCAGAGAGAGAGACGAAGGTGTCGAGAAGTTCCTGGTAAAGTGAACGACATTAAAACTGGCGACAGGAACAGCATCACGCCACTAGGAAGAGAAACACGAAGAATAGAGAAGATTAATAGTGACGGAGGTGTTTGAGCATGAAATATTGTTCGCTCCGCAGTATTATGGACAAACACGATATCAAACATTATCGTATCCATGCTACAAAACTGTTTACACGTTCGTCCGAAACTGTAGGCGGTGGTCTTGTCCCATTTCGCTTTACGGTGCGGCCAACACGACGCGGATAAATGCTTCGGGACGTTAGAAACGTAACACGCTCCTTCACATTTTCTTTAAATTCCAAGAGCAAGGTCGCTAGCAGAGATTTATATCGCAGAGCGCTTTTTAATTTTACAGAAAGGACACTAAACTAGGTTTCATACATCGCAGAAAAATTCGGCGAATTTTATCACTCCGAATCATGGTATTTCTTCTAATTTAACGTGACCAAAATTATGCTTAAAGCAAACGTATGGTATAAACGGTTTAATTGAATAAAAATGTGCATATCAGCCGCATAAAGGCTACTGAAGATTTTATAAATACAATAAATAAGTGATGATCTATGGACTATTTTCGGGGACTTCCGAGGATTTGCAATAAGCTGTCAATTTTCGGAGGAAAAAAAATTGAGAAATACGCAAGCATTATATTCAGACAAATACTGTTGCTAAAATGAACACATTCGTGCTCGCTCATGCATACACAATACATCAGTTGTCAATATTCACAGCACGTTTGGACACTCTGTGAAATGGCCGGGTCTGTTTCAACTCTCTGCTGTTCTACACCGTTCGGTTCAGCCCGGTTTGCCTTACAGCGCCCTGTCATCCTCTGATCTACTGTCATTATTTAATTTGTTTTACAACTGCGTCAGTCACCGCACTAAATAAGTCCTACATTCACTAATAAAATCCACTAAATTATAATTTATATTCAATAATTTCTTCTCATTAACCAAATATTTACCCAATTATTTAAAAGCAACAAAAAATGTACTCAAACACAGTTTTTATAAATATTATAAAGAGAAACTTAAACAGATAAACAAAAATTAGTGTTTCAGTAATTATGCCAAAAAGCGAAATTAACGACATTGTTTGCAACAAAAACTTAAAAAAGGGTTAAACAATGATTAGCAGTTACTTTGATGTTAATTGGTATTGACAGGATTTTATTCATGAATATGCACAACGTGAGATTTTATGTTTCCGAATCAGTGTTGTTAAATTCAAGCCTTCTGCCGTGTTACACCAAGTTTATTGGCACAAAGTTACAGACGATTCGGAGAAGTTAAATATCTTCAGACAGGCAGTCAACGCACAAAAATCCTTCGAAGCGCCTGTAAATATTTACAAGTCAACATAACTTGACAGCGCAGAAGGCTTGAATATGCAGTAGTCCAAAAGTTATGAAATACCGGGGTGCTGATAAGTCCTTAGTCCGACCAGGAAGGAAAGAAGCTCGCTAGCTTGTCAGGGACTTGCGCGATTTCAACAACATCGAGATGTGCGATGTCATAAAGTTCCCCTCCCCCCCCCCCACCCACCCGCAAAGCAAGGCGCCGAAGGAAATTCACACAATTCTGACAGAAATATTGGCTTGTTTCCTTCCTGGTCGGGCTAAGGACTTATCAACAACCCTGTAATAGGAATATGTAAAAACGAAAACAATGTGTCTCCTTTTAAACGTTAAAATAATTCTAAAATATCAGTTGCACTGTTGCTCACTTCTGTAGGACCCCGCTTGGCGAAAGTAACCGTCGAGTGGTTAGAGTTCCTGCTTTCTAATTGGGAGATCCCGGATTCTACTCCCGCTCCTTCGGAAGGCTATAAATGTACTAAGACATTCCGTGTCATTTCTATCCCGCTAGGCACATAGAAGGCCAGTAACTTACAGCAGGCTGAGATATATTCCTTTCAGTCCGTCTCCCGTTCAGCTCTCCCACAACCATTTAGCACCACGTAACAGAAGCTTCGTTATGTTACCAAATACGGTATGCATGAAGTACTTTACATTCCGACTTAAATGGAAAGGAAGCGCAGTGCTGACAACAATTACAGTCCCTGCGCCTATTTCCGATGTATAATTTCAAAGCTACACCCAGAAAACACTCAACGCCAATTACACCTTAGAATCCCAATGCTTAAATTTGGATGTGGATATCTAACTCATTCGGTACATAAAATTCAGTGGAAGTCACAAATGCTATTTTCCAGTGTCGAATTTTGCTGTCGCCTACCGTTCGTCAGTGCGAGTTCAGGAACGTGGAGAACCAGACAGTCGATGGTCTCCGTCGCGTCACATCACATCATGCAGCTTCCCGTACGAACGGCTATGCACATTCGCCTACTTCCTAGCGACCTCACTAAACCAACGCAGGATCTAACCACATATCCCTTTCAAAAAAACACGCAACCTCTCTGTAGGCTACACGTATATATACAAAAGACCATAGCTGAGATTCTGTCGTTATTCTTTACCCATGCAGAAATTCATTCTGATCATCTTGGGTACTTACGCCAGACGGCAGACAGTGCTGGAAGGAATCTGCCGCTGTGAGGCCGATCAAAATATATCAATGACGTATAGTAGAATCTCTGAATCTATCAAGCTGTCTTTCACCACTTTTCGAGTTCATGGCCTCCATTTTCATAGACATTGTAAAATAACACTTTCCATTACGGGTTATAACGTATAGCAGTGGACCAATGGTATGGTTTTCTGTATAAAACATACCCAGAGATAAGAACTGAATACTTAAGCTCTTTGTGACTTTAAGGCCATGTCGAATGGCAAATAGATAACAGACGTTTCGAAAAATCATAATGTCTTCATCTTCATTGTAAAGCAGTCCAAGAAGAGATGAAAACTGCCAAGATTTCCCCGTTGAAATTCCAAGAATCTTTATAATTATGTGTAAATATGTTCATCCTTAAGTGTTCTGTCTTAGGGATTGCGTAGTCATGTCGAGAGACAAAAATGTTTCGGAAAAAGGTTTTGTCTTCCAGGTATCCGCTGTTCTGTAGACAGCAATCGTCATGTTCGTCGCCGCAAGAACGTTAATCATGGCATAAAATTCTTCTTTCTCCGCTTTTTCATCTTTTCTTTCAGTTTCTCTCTCTCAGTTTGTCTGTCTGTCTGTCTCCTTTGGGGGGGGGGGGAGACAATGCAAAGTAGGAAAAATCCGTCTTTGTTCACCCATGTTTTCTAACTAGCCAAACACGTATTAAAATATAAACAGCCCTATTTGACATTCTCAACGCTTACAAACGCAAGGTTGAAAGTTCAGTCAGATTGACTACGCAACGCGCCAGGCGTTTGGTGTTCCATTCGTACAGAGGCAGGAAAGGTTCTCTTCGCCACCGGTTCAGACATTCTCCATGGCCCACCAGCCTCTCAATCTGATCACAATCGCGTGTACTTCCTCCAGCTGTACAGCGATCGGGGCGTACACCGGACCACTGACCTCCAATTGGTGTCGCGGCTACCATCTTTTAAGACTATTCCTTAAACTAATACGTGGGTATGTAGTCAAAAACACAACTATATATGTCTAATAGGATTTTATATTTTAGATCAAAGACTACATGTTTCGGCCGGTAGTGGCCATCATCAGGTTTTTTCATTCGAAACAATTAAGATTTTTCCATACAATTCGCGTGACGGTCGAAACATGCAGTTTTGATCTAGAATATAACACCCTATTAGACATATATAGTTGTGTTTTTGACTACATACCAACTTGTTAGTTTATATACATAAAACGGGGATGGCACACTTCAAAGTTAAGGCTATTCCTTCACTCCCATATGTTTTATGGCGTTATACCTCATTTAAAACATCAAAGAATTATCTTTATTTTTATGAGTAGGTAAGCCACGGCAGTATAAGGTGAACTACATAAATGATCCTTCACACCCATTCATAAACAGAACCTGAACCTAATGAAGTAGGTATAACTTAGTGTCTGTAGTAAGATAAGAACTTCCGTGAGCAATCTTACTTGCCACCTCATATTCTGTACACATTCATGAATTTCAGCGAAGATGTGTGTAGACGATTAATCTAAAACGCTGCACAAATCAGGTGTAACAAGTACGAAATTATCAAATATGAGTACAGCTTAACTGAGGAATATCTCGCCCTCGTAAACTTCATTTTTCTGCCAACAATCACACAACGTGGCAATCGTACTTATTTCTGCAACACAGGGGACAACAGTGTCACTTACACGGAGACTCAGAATGTGTTTTTGTGTAACCTATATCTTCCAAAATAAGAAAAGTATAAGTTAAAGTCACACGAATACTAAACCCGTGCGAATTCTATACTTTTTTATCTCTATGATGTTACGTTTGGCATGTACCAAAAAGCCATAAACATATCCACATACATGTAAAATATTATAAGCATGCGAAATTTGTGGATCTTTAAGGTTATGCACAATACTTTATTGTCGTTATTGGGCTATTATTATTATTATTATTATTATTATACAATATGTATGTCTCCTGTCACGGGCATTTCTTCCTGGTACTTCTCTTGAACCAGCGGTGATCTCCACCGCTCAGGCTTCAAGCTTCACATTGCAGTACTTTCCGTATTATGTGTGATGTTCCAAGTATAGCTTATAGTATTATTATTATTATTATCATCATCATCATCATCATCATCTCCTTTATGCAGGGTATCTATATTTACATTCCTGAGACAAACTATGTCCCTAGGGAATACAGTGTTGAAGCTATTCTGTTTTTACTATTCATGGTGCTTATATCGTTAGTTTCAATGTTGAATCTATTGTACTTTATTATTTTTATTATTATTATTATTATTATTATTATACTTAAGAGAAGCATGTGGACCGCGGTAGCACAGTGGTTAAGGTGCTGTGCTACAAATCGGAAGGTCGCTGGTTCGATTCCAGATGGTGTCATGGAATTTGTCATTGACATAAAATGGCACTATGACCCTGGGGTCGACTCAGTCTCTAACAGAAATGAGTACCAGGAGAATTTCCTGGGGGTAAAGGCGGCCGGTGCGTAAGGCTGACAACCTTACCACCATCCTGTGCCGTTGTCACGAAATCTGGGAACCTTAACTTCCTGAAACCCTCTGGGCCACTCCAGGCCTGTAATGGGACTGCTTTACCTTTACTTAAGAGAAGCATGAAACTATATCACAAGAAGCGCAGACATTACCAGATTCAATCTTGTTTACGAAGTGTCTTTCAATTTTTGCATGAACATTGCAGCTATCATACGACTTAATGCGCCCATCTGTAATGGAATAACGTCTGTTTAACTTAGAAGAATGTAAGAATTACAATTTTATTGCAGTCAGCTGAATCAATTGCTGTGCAAACAGTAAACTCATTACAGAAAATGACGTTTCTTTGTCTTCATTCCCCATTCCTTAAACTACTTTAGAGATCTGGACAACATTTTAAGTGTCCTGCATTAACATTAATATAGATAAATTATTTGGAACTGTTCGGACCAGCATAATCTGTAATGGACTTACAAAAGTATCTATGAATATTTAATTTACACAGAGCAGGAATGTACCACAAAACGCAGTCTTATAGCCGACATTCCAGTAATATATTGTAATCTATTTCAAATGTTTTTCTACGCGTATATATCGCAGAACACAAAGGAGGTAAAATTTGCCACCACTCTATCAGGACCTATGACAGTGTGAAGGTAAAGCTCCAAGAATTTTAACCTCTGCACTACGGTGGCTGTGATTGGTCAACTTAAACTCTGGACCCTTTGCTCCCAGGATGGAGCCCTTTCAACCCCCTGGCTAGTGTAAGAGGAGGGCCACGTTCCGGCTGTAAGGGAACAATGAAAAATCTATCCTCTTCGCGAAACGAACCTCGGTTACCCAGCCTATATACAGTAACATTTTCACTTCAAGAAGCTTAACTTGTCTCATCTTTCTAAGATTGTTTACTGACAAGGCCCTCACCTTGCATCCGCGCGTTTCTGTTGGCAGGGATGGCTCGGACTTGCAATGTCATGCTGGCTGCCAAACCCACTGAGATCAACACAAGCCCCCACATGTTGCTGCTCTATCAACCAGCCACGTGGTCATGAATTCATGTTTCCGCCACTGCAAGCACAAATCCACTCCTTATTCACATCTTCGCAGTTTCCTAGCATAAACCAATATTCACTAGAAGTTTATTCACAGTACAGTTCCAGCACACACACGCAGTCCTAAGTATAACTCAAAATAAGCTGTGCAAAATTTCTACTTTTTCTTGAACTCGGATTATTACCAGACATAAGTCATTACAGTAACTGAATCCAGAGAATGCCGCCAAAATTACACCAGCTACCACGAACTGTCATTTGAGCACTGTGTCCGTCACTCCACGATTAATGCAAGTAATATTCAGGCTGCTCGTGTCCGGTTAAGAGACACACGAGGCACATACAGACACCCACCTTCGCATGGTCACACCCCTGTTCTGTAGCAGCAGTTCCTATCACATTTAGCCACACAGAGCGACTGGAACGAAATAACGGTGCAACTCAGCTCGTCGTCTCGAAACTGGCGTCGCGCATGTCCAAGACACCTGCGTAGTAAGGAAAACGCTGCGATTATTGTTTTATTAAATATTTGATTTAATAAATCATTTTGAACATATTTCAGAGTTTAAGTTGTAACAATATTGCGCCAGCAGCTATCGTAATGGCTTTTTAAAGAATACATATTTTTTAAAGTTCTTTTGTTATTCAGTTCGATAACTGTTACATACCAAACCTCTCAGGATCAAGATATTCAAAACAACAATTCTATGGTTTTATCTCTGTATTTAACTAACTTGATGCACAAAATTTGTTTCACAATATGTTTTATTTAATGCCTCTACATGTTTCGAGCACATGTGCTCATCATCAGGAGGTCAAAATTGCATTACACAGCCTCTGGTATCATCACACCTATAGGTGTGATGATACCAGAGGCTGTGCAATGTGAAACAAATTTTGTGTATCAAGTTGGTTAAATACTGAGATAAATATACTGAGATGCAAGGTCAAAAAAAACGTCAAAATTCTATGGGTTTTTTTTTCAGCGCGTGTGAAATGTGGCTTGTTACCGCGAAGGAAGTAAATCCAGAGATCCAGAAACGTAACTGCTGAACACCAAGGAAAAGGTATGTGCTGGCGAGTCAAGGCAGTCGCACACCTCGGTCCACATTAGGCCTACCAGGTCATATCACACATAAAATATTTTCCAATATCAAGTTTCTTTAGCGTCAACCCCAATTGACGAATTCTTACGCTCACCGTGCTGCCATTGGTAACTGCAGAAAATGATAAATTACGAGTTTTGGGTACATCGAATGGCATTACAATAGCACGAAATTTTGTGAAAATTGCTAAGTTTGTTTGGGATCTGAGAGAGGAGATAAACAGCTTCCTGCCTTAAGAAAGGAATATAGATTAGAATAGTTAGGGAATTTATATTCTTAATCCAAACTGAAAGATTTCATTTTTTCTACTTAAAAACAATGTACCGAAGAGAGGTAAACCGGCTTACTTGGACTCATTCAAATAACTTTACTCTGTTGTAAGAGTCGTTTAAATTGTTTTTTCTGCCCAACTCTCGCTCCTAAATTTCCTAAGCCCTTCAATAACGCACGGTCCATTGAAGACGCGCGCATCTCAGCATCAATAACCAGGGTGGATGTAGCCTCACGTATGCAATAACACGGCCAATAACCACATTTATATTGCAGCCAAACAACTCATATTCGTTATTGCAAAAACGTCGGTTGTGAAGCCTCTCACAGTGCACACAAACCGCGCGGCCTACAAGACATAATGCAGGTACATGTCATTGGTCCAGATATATGAAACAGGTAATTTATTTTGCTCCAAGATTCTTCAGGTCTTCGTTCTGAATCCCTACAACTTAACTTCATTTCAATATCAGCCCTTAGCCTAGTGGAAAACATATTTGGAGGAAAAGCATATTCGAACCTAAGAACGAGGAACTAATGCAAAAATGGAGAAAATCACATATATAAGAAATTCATAAAGCAAATTTTGACAAATGTTATAATGACGACTAAAGTAGCATTCTTCATGGAAACGAGATTACTTCAAAAATTAAGTACAATAATGTAATGAAGGTACACGCAGGTCTACTGATCGGTGAATGTTTATCAGTGGACATCAAACGAAAGGCGTTAACAGCTGTTCCAAATCGTAAAAAGATGTTATCTGTTCTTTAATGAAGATCGCTCTTTTCCGTCCAGATACCTCAGCTGGTCACACAGATAATATTGTATGGTATAATATTGTCTAATGCTCCCTGTTTGCGCCACGCAGGCATGTTGCAGAGAGCGGTATAGCACTACGCACTCTGAACCGTGGCACTAGACGTGAGGTGACGTGAGTTTAGTGGCTATCTTGCCGCCCAAACTGCTTATCCTTGAGCAAACAATCCAGATAGCCACTGAAAAGGAGGCTGGGTGTCCCCTAAGACCAGCCTGGCCGCCTTGCTTAAGAGAAAACAAGACTGGTAATTTGCTATGCGCATAACGTAAATTTGAGTTGCGTTCGCGTAAACTTTTTCGCCGTGCTGAGTGTGTGTTTGTAGCCTTAATTATCCAGCATGCAAAGCGCATGTTCCGTACTGTATTGACGTCTCTGTCCTGTCTAGCTGTGCCATATTATTTTAATTATCTCATAAATGGCACGATTTTCGGGGAAAAAAAAAGTTACTGAACATGAAACGTTTGTTCTGATTTCCTCTGATAACTTTTGTCTGAAACATTTCTCATCCTAAGAATAATCGAGCGAGGTATTATCATAAACGTACATAGGTCTTCATTTAAATTACCAGTTATTTTTTGTCAAATTTTAATCAAAATTTTTTTCAACTGATTTTCTAAAAATATTCATAAACTACACTTTATGAAAATACGTCCAGTTGGAGGCGAGTTGTTCCATGCGAATGGAAAGACGGACATACACGCATGACGGAACTAACAGCCGCTTTTCGCCAACTCCGCGAACGTGCCTAAAAACCCGATGTTCGTCGGAGCTCAATTTCTGTGTTTTACAGCGTACAGCTTAGTCAAAATATCGACTACGCTATCCATGCAATAGCGGAATATGAGTATATTAGTAATAAAATAAGGATTAGCTGAAAAGAGACGCAGCAAGGTACAAATTATTTAGTCTACTGAAAATCAATCCGAAAGACTGAAGAGAAAGGCAGCGTAGACGATCTACTTGTAAACTAAACTCCGTGGCCTTAGTCCGCACGCGATCTATACCGACAGAGCGGCCGCCGCCGGTCGGCGAAGTTAGTGCCAACTTTTGCGGATAGAGGGGTGTCACGTGGTCAGCGCAACGGGT
>Ga0131853_10013475_pt1 | contig 14990 bp, 13 predicted proteins | sample TergutLab28metaG_FD_92764 | JGI IMG/M metagenome (GOLD analysis project Ga0131853, IMG submission 92764) | Labiotermes labralis P1 segment gut microbial communities from Petit-Saut dam, French Guiana - Lab288 P1 (version 2) (version 2) | ecosystem: Host-associated > Arthropoda: Insects >... | reverse complement strand
GTGTCATATCCTGGATTTCGTCCCTATTTCCGCCATTTCCCCTCGTCCCTGGATTTTCTGCAGCCCCTTCTGCCCCCACCGCTACCAGACCCAGCGTGGAACTTTCTCCATTTGTCTTTGATTCGGGTCCCTTTGGTATAGGAATATAGAAGAAATATATTTGTAAGTTCAGAATGTTGTCTCTGTTGGTTCTCCTATTACATAAAATTAGAGTAAATGGTAAAACCTGCATTACTAAAAAAAAAACATCTTCCGGCTGCATACGATGCCTTCGAAATAACTAATTCCCATCCACAACTACGGTTTCCTCAGAATACCACATTCCTTAGTCACTATTACTTATGAATTCACGATGTGAATGAATAAGCATGCAAACAGTAGCATAAATCTCGTGTGGCAATCATATTTACGCCTGCTGCTTCCGTGCATATCTCCTAAAATAACCACTGCACTGCCATCTGGCATCTTGACCAGAACTACAGTGTCCCAGCCGCGGAATCATGTCGTAGTTGCATGCCTGCCGCCAATAAACGTGGGCGCGAAGAACCTCAAAATTCTTTGAAACACAGCCTAACAGAAAAAAAAAACTGAGTTACTACAGACGGATGATTTGTTGTATGATCTACGGTATCCGTAAAGGCTGATGTTGTATTGCTGACCAAGGTGGGAACATTTCGATCGCTGCTTTAACAGGCTGTTGTGGCCATCACTGCCACCTACTGTACATATCACTGAACTACGAGAATGAATTCCTACAACGGGGTAGAAAACGAACAGTAATATAGAAAGATGGTAAAGGTAAAGCTGTCCCTTTACGTGCCACGCAGGCACTGAGGGGACGTACACATACAGATCTACATATACCCAACCCCGGCCGCTCTATCCCCAGGAAAGAGAACCAGCACCCATTGTATAGGAGGTTGGGGGGGGGGGGCCTCAGGTCAGTCTGGATGGGCCAGCCAAGTCTCGACGCCACCGGGGACCGATCCCCGTACCGTCCAGCCCGTAGCGAGCCGCTATACTGGTTGCGCTATAGAAAACGATGGTACTCATAAAAAACTATAAAATAAACAAATGAGGGAACAGGAGGGGAAGATGTTGCTTTGCCTCTAACCTCACTCATCTCTTACAAAAACCCAACAACATTGTCAGACTTATCAGTTCTGACCTGCGTGCTGATGAACGAAAAGAAGAGTGATAAAACAGATTCTAGTAATTACAGAAGTATATCAATTTGTCAACTACATACAAAATGTTATCCAGCAACCTGCTGTCTAGGTTAACTCCACATGCAGAGGAAATTATTGTGGATCACCAGTGTGGATTTTGTTGCATTAGATCAACTACTGATCATATATTCTGCATTAGTCAAATACTTGAGAAAAAATGGGAATACAATGAAGCAGTGCATCAGCTATTTATAGAATTCAAGAAACCTTATGATTCAGTTAGGGTGGAGGTCTTGTGCAATACTCTCATTGATTTTGGTACACCCATTAAACTTAGTAAGGCTCATAAAAAGTGCCTGAATAAAACCTTTAGCAGAGTCCAGGTAGGCAAATACTCATCTGACATACAGGTTCGTACAGCACCAACAAATGTACATTTCTACTATCACATAATAGTAGAAATGTGTATTTGTTGGTTTGTAAAGACTTGTAAATCATTTCCAATGCACGGAACCAACAATGTGAAATTTATGTGTCATGTTTCTTCTTAAGAAGGGTTTGAAACAAGGAGGTGCTTCAACACCACTGTCTCTTAATTTTGCTGCAGAGAATGCCATTAGGAGGGTTCAGGTAAACCAGGAAAGGAGAAAGTGTACATTCTATAAAGAAAAATATAGAAGCTTTAGTAGTTGCTCGTAAGAATATTGGACTAGAAGTAAGTGCTGGTAAAACTAAGTACATAGTCATGCCTTGAGATCAGAGTGCAGGACAAAGTCACAACATAAAGACTGATGATAGTTCCTTCGAAATGGCGGAAGAGTTCAAATATTTGGGAACAACCTTAACAAATGAAAATTCTATTCAGGGAGAAATTAAGAGCAGATTTAAGTCAGGGAATGGTTGCTATCATTCAGTGCAGAATCTTTTGTCTTCCAGTTTGTTAAGATATACAGAACAATAATTCTGCATGTTGTTTTGTAGGAGTGTGAGACTTGGTCACTCACACTGACAGAGCAACGTAGGTTGAAGGTGTTTTGAGACTAGGGTGCTGAGGAGAATATGTGGGTCTATGAGGGACGAGGTGACAGGGGGGTGGAGACAACTACATAATGAGGAGCTTAATGCTCTGTGCTCCTTACCAAATATTATTAGTGATCAAATTGAGAAGAATAATTTGGGTGGGGCATCTAGCACGTATGGAGGAGAGGAGGGATGCATACAGAGGAAAGCTGAGGTAAAGAGACCACTTGGAATACCCAGGCCTAGATAGGAGGATAATACTGAACTGGATTTTCAGGAAGTGGAGTGGGGGACATGGACTGAATTGATATGGCTCAGGATAGGGACAGACGGCGGGCTCTTGTATAAGCCGAAAGTAAACTTCGGATTCCATAAAATGCGGGGAATTTCTTGAATAGCTGCGAACCGGTTAGCTTCTCAAGAAGGACTCTGTTCCATGGAGAAAGTGAGTGCTGATTAAGGAAGGGAATCACATAAAGTGTACCTAACCTCGCCAAATTAATTTGTGCCCAGTAAGGTTACATTAAACAATTAATGAAAACAAATCAATGTCACCTACAATAGTTACCGTACATAGTACTATGATGTAATCTTACCTTCAAGAGAAATAGCTCTGCACTATGCCAGCAACAGAAAATTTGTTGTGTGAGGTTTGAGTTTCTCTCACCAATGCTGAAGACGAACGCGTTCATGGATGTGACACCGAGTCGCTTGTCGAATAGTTTCCGACATTCGAAGAATCATTCACATTCCAGACCCAAATCTTTATCAAGAGTTACACACAACCAACTATGGCCTGTGATCGGTACTCATTCGCATTTACTGGCGGGAACTGAATGCGCTACAAGTACCTAAAGTCGGACGTTGAGAGCAGTGCTGTACTAAGCCTCGATCGCCGCACTCTCGATTTTATGTAACTCGCGCAACGCAGACATGACTACAATGGCGCCAACTTCTAAATTAGACTTTCGTATGCGCTTAATGCAAAGTAACGCAGGCATACTGTTACAGAAAACCGGGATCGACGTCATAACTTCCGCATAACACGTATCACATACAAAACTATCTAAACCATGTACAAGATAGTACTCATACCTTCCCAAAATACTCTGTAACATAATCTTGAATTGCATCAACCATTAACTTAAGCTTCAGTTGATGAAACCTTTAAACCATAACCTTACATGTTCATACTTTAATACATATCTGACAATTTTCTATCACTATCAATGATCTAACTTCTTAATGTATCTATGACAGTGTTCACCCACAGAGAATCTTCTGCTGCTGACTCATATTCATAGAAACTTGGGAGTGAAATTCTGGAAAAGCACTGATGTTTTCTGACTGCTTAGATCCTTGTTCAATACTACCATTTTTAATGACGTTTTAAGCCTAGGTAGAGGTTTCTGTTATGTCTGAAAACACTGATGACAATCATTTTTCAGAACTTTTTCTGCACTGTTGTGACATTACTTTCAATTTTTTCAAGTGATACCGACTAAAAAAAATTGCAGGAACATTTTTAATTTTCAGCAGAAGCAAGCATGTTTTCTTCCAGGTTTATTTTCCAGCGCTGACAGTATGTCAGACTACATAGCAGTAATGGTAGGGTGGTAGCAGTCAACCTAATGGATTGTGCTTATTTTGGGTTTCTTTGCAGACTGTATTAAATAAGTAGATAATAGTGAGCCCATTCATTTCAGCTGGCATTTTCATCTTCAGAATTACTGATCAGATTTCAATAAATATTTGACATTGCAGATCTATGCCAAAGTCTGTATAGCGTATTTAATTTTGATCTGTGTAATCAAATACCATACCCAATGAAGTACCAAATTGAAAGCAATTTTCTAAAAAAAAAATCTTAATATAACTACTTTGTACACAACATAAAACACGAATTATGTTATTTCAAAGATAAGTTCGGTGTAGTGAATATTTAACAAAATACAAAAAAAAAAATCTGACTAGCACTCACATGCACACTCTTGCTGAAGAACATACATACCTCTTTACATACATAATTAGTAACAGAGCTTGATACATTAAGATCCAATGAAGAGATCAGTTCCTTATGCAAAGTGCATCTCTGTTCACAGATAGAAAAGTTCGGTGCAATATATGTGCCATCGATGGGACAGACCCTTGAGAAGTAAGGAAACAGAAACTTTTCTTTCTATTATGTACTCAATAGTTGGTACAAGCGCAAAATATGTTTGCTACAGAACGCTGTCCAGCATAAGAGTTGCTGATGAGCAATAATATTATGCCAGTGAGGCCAATGAAAACTGCATGGATCAGGTGAACTGGTTCCCTCCACCACATTCCAACACATGCACTTCTTCAGTGTGTAGTGACAAATAATTCTATTCTGCTTCAATTTCAAAATCACTGTCCAAAGTTGGGTTTTAAAAGGTTTTTGAGAAAAATTTAACTTTAAGATACCATCATACCTACCCGCATATGAAGATGGAACACACAGAGTGTTCTGAAATATTGGCATATAAAATTCAGACGCCGAGGAATTATCCAGAAGAAAGCATGCAATATTCAGAACATGGAGAAAGTTTGAAATCAAGAATTTCTGAACCTGTCTGTTACAAACTGTTGGTTGAGTTTGCCTATTCTATGACTCAGGATGTGATGGTGTAATTCCAAAATATGCATAGTACTATGCCAGTTCTTGCATGTAACCTGTTTAAAACAAATGGAACTCATATTCTGGAAAGTTAAAGGCAAAGGCAAAGTTAAAGGTAAGATTATCCGTGTCCACATCACGGCATACCTGGGGAGCCGAGGCAGGGTTCCACTCATTTTTACCTCTGGCACTTGGTGCAGGTTAGCGGTCAACATCATTGCTCAACTGTTTTACCCCTAATAGAACCCTGGTCCCCACTGAACAGGAGGTTGGGTGGGGCCCAGATCCAAACTGTGCGTTATAGAGAAGAAAAAATTTCCTTTCCCTGCCAGGGTTCCAACCCGATTCTTCATCCCCTATCCTAGACCATACATTGACTACACCATCCTGGATCCCCATATTCTGAGTGATTATATACACAATCAAGTTTGTATACATGTCATATTGCTTTCAGTTGTCTGCAGTACATTTGATACAGCTAGTGTATTGAGATTTGGCTGTTCTCATACTCAGATTATGGGCTGTTATTCCATGGATTTTCTAGTTTTGTTAAATAATATGTTGTAAAACTTGGACCTTAACTTGGGATACTTCTGAATACTTGGTCAGAATGTTAACTTTCACTGTTGGATGATTATGAGCACTCAAAAAAACACAATCCTATGTCACTCTTCACATACCAAGTGTAATCTTTTTTAAAAAAAAAAAAATACTGGTTCAGAAACATTTCTACCTTTGTTAAAATAGACAGTAGTTTTCTTCAGTTGCTCAAGAAACACATGGGAACAGCTAGACCAGTGATTCAGATATATCCATCAGAAATTCTGAGAAGAATAAACATTCCTGACATTTTAACTTGGAGATCTGAATGTGTATATTTACTAGCCAGTAATAAATAGTGCTCTGTACAGGTGATAGAAGGATCTCTGTGCTGAACACTGCGCGGTGCACAATATCCTCCACTACTGCTCGACTGAAGTTTGGTCCTTGGAACACATAAATCTTTCACATACAAGATACACAAGTTTAGACTTCATTATGTAACTGGTTAAATAGATTCAATAATGTAAATATATTGAACTTTCAGATATTAAGATTCATTGGTGACAGTATTATGGCTGTATTCATAATTTATAACCATTTTAAAGACCTGTGACGAAGACACCAAAACACAGAGACAGATTTTCCTCCGTTCACATCATCTTAAATACACTGTGACTCCAGGCTTTAGTGAAAGTAGAATTTAACCATTTGATCATGTGTGCCACTATCATATAATCTTTCAGCCTACATAGCTACTCATCAATTCCATTTGCATGCACATTCCAATTTGAACACAAAAAATATTCTGAATATAACACCTATTTACTAAACCAATACCTGGATGGACACAAATAAATGAGTGTGGTTTTTTATATGTGTGTAACTAGAATTTCTCAGAAACCATAACAATCAGAAAATAATGCAGGTTTGCTTAAAAAAACAAGAAAAAAAACACCTATTCCACAACCAAGTCTACATGTGGAACACTATGACTTGATATTCTAATTAGAAAGAGGAGTGGGGGAAATCAATTTAAAAAAGAGGAGTGACAGAGAGTACTCTGGTACAGAGGTATATCATTATCACAGACCATTGTACCTCATGCTGAAATTATTTGGAAACTACCAAGTACTGTAGGGCCTCATTTTACGATGGGGTTATGTTCTTGAATATTTGGGTGTAAATCGAATCGTTGTAAAACAAGTACTACTTAAATGGTTTAAATTGCAATACATTCATGGGCCAAACACATTAGTCACATAATTTTATAATTTACTATATTTCTTTACATTATGACATACAATTTTAATTTACTGAATTAGGTATAGAGAAAATAACACAGATAACTGAAAAAATATAAATCAAATCACTTTTTATTTTGTTGAAGAAGGCCCAGGTCATGGTTCATAAGACATCGAGAAAGAGTGTAACGTCAACTGTTGATTTTTTCTTCTTGTCGGTCTTTTTGAGGGACGTCATGGGTGGAAAAATCACAAGGTTTTCAACAGCAATCCAGTTTTATGAGTTACAACCTATGACCCCAGCTAAAAATCTCAACAATTTTCATAAGGTTTTTGAAGTTTAGGTACTAACAAAATAGCAAATGTATAGATTTGTAAAGAATCACAGACATAACGTAAATATATAAAAAAAACTGTATTATTTGTTCACAAATTAGTGTGCAGGCTTTCTTTTTTGCTGTCTTACACAGTAGGGGAACTGGCAGCTCTGACAAATGGCTTTTAATTCAAAACAGCTTCATTATGATGACTGAAGATTCACCTCCTGAGAATACACAAGCTCTAGAACATTCAGAAGACATACAGTACTACACTTGTAAATGACGTATCTCCATGGGAGAGTCCTAAGTTCACAATATGTACCTTTAAAAACCATGCCACAGTTACTCCATAAGAGTATTCAACACAAGTCTGCAGTGCAATGAATCGGATTTCTCTGAAAATTATCTGGACACAAACATAACCATCCAACGTCTTGCTGCAGCTTGCACTCTAAAATGCAACAAACTGCAACAAACATAGCCAATAAACCCTAATTTCTTTAAGAAGTATTTATTACTTTTTCAAAATCTGTCACAGTATACCAGTAAGTACTGTGTTAAAATTAAATATTTAAGAAATTAAACAGGGAATTTGTCATTTATTTAAACCCCAAAAAATGACTAGTGAAAACACAATTTTTACGACTAGCTTCTTGAACAAAATTAGAAGGGAAAAACTATTTTCCTTCAATGAAAAAAAGAGGCAGCTCTTACAATATTGGACTTATCCTGAATGAGAAAAATCAATTCTCACATATAATATTTATTTATCAGGGCTGCAAAAAAATAACAGGAACTGATAAATTAGCCTCCTGCAAATAAGTGGTAAAATGGCATACATGTGAACGTTCCTCTACCACAGAAACATCAAACGGATTCTAGGACACATCAACACATCAACTTTACCATATGTGTGTAGTGGCCTATTTCATTATGTTACCAACAAAAAAAAAAAACTCATCAGCCAAAGTAGCATACAGACCTGCATCACACAGCCGACACAAATAAACAATACATATATATGTATACTTTATTTTAAACAAAAAATATCATCTCTATAATACATTTAAAATTGTACATGCCTCCCTGACTTGCTTCAATTTTACATAAAGTATTATTAAACAAACCACTTTCATTTATATTGGTGAGATCATGGAACAGAAGCCTCTTTCCAAAACACTAACAATGGTAAGTGCATGGAATATTTTTACACATATACTGCATCAGTCCAAGTGTCATTAACATACTAATAAAATTTTATTTACCAATTAAGCAGAAGAAATATGTCAATAAATCAGAGACTTTACAACAGCACAGCCCTCATGTTTAATGCTATTCACGACCGGTAATACGTTACCCTTTAAATTCAAGTAAACAGATTAAAACATTCAAAATGGAATCCGTATAATTTGACTAATAAAAAATTATCTTTTACTACCTCTTTCTACAGTGTAATGAAATTATCAAAGGTAGCAAAAGATAAATGATGTGATATGTAGGTCTACTCCAAAATTCACTGGCACAACATTTTCAAACTACAGTTTTTCTGTAAATTTCAGGTTTTCACAATGGCTGTTGATAATCTGATGGCCTTCTGGGTTTCTATGCCATGTGGTAGATTCACGTTCCGACATTCCTCTAAAACGCTGTAACATACAGACACCACACAGCATCGAAACCCAAAAGAAGGTCACCAAATACAGTTTATCTTCTGGATGCTGGTGTTTTCATGGCTCTTTTCCCTTTACCATTCAATCCATAAACTAGAGAAGACTTTATGTTCATTATTTAACTAATTAAACTGAAGCCTTATGTAGCCATTTTATTCTATAGTACCATTACAATGGCATGCCTTGTCATCTGTAGATGGTCCTCCAATAAACTTGAAAATATTTTACTGTACTTGTAAGCATCTGGAATTTTAGATTTATATTCTATTCATCATACAAGATAAGTGTATTTTACAATGCAAGCCTTCTTGGTTGTTACGCCATGTCAAATGGTAAACTGTTACCAATGATTCAAAATGTTAGTAATCATTTACTAGTCAATGTGGCATTACGATCCAAAAGACCTGAATATTCAGTAATTCAAGTGTGAGAGCCTCAAATCTCACAAGTGTAGCCCACTTCCAATACCTTCATTGTTCATTCTGTACTTAATCTTTTTCTGTGAGGTGTATGTAAGTGGGGGATAGAATATACATTACTGTACAGTCTAACACAATATATATTCCATTGATTACTGAACACAACGGGGATGTCTCACCTGAAAATTGTAAGTAATGGAGTAATTTCTACAAGACCTGCAATTTCCCACTGACTTACTTAATTCACATTTCAATTGTTCTAATCTTATACTGCTGGCTTAACATAGAACAAAATGACTTAAAAATGTTATCAGTTTACATCACCATGACGATGCACAGTGGAAGGGTGTCTTTAATCTTCATGTGACACAACAAGATCACAATACTGTCACAAAGTTTCTAGTCTTGTTACTGTCAAATATATTCAAAACACACCTTAAACACGAGCATAAAGATTTCAGCTGTCATCCCTTCTGGACTTTTTGCCATTCCTGTTAATATGGCTACTACATATTATCCTTATCTACCATCACAATGTTGCAGGGATATATTTAATGATTTAAAAAATATATATATATATTGTGATATTTTGTGTGCAAATTTTGTACCAAACTTTGCAATTCTAGTACTTTTCAGACACTAGAATGTTAAATTTCCTAAATAAAAACGTTATGTGGGGAGTAGCCATGAAACCCATACATCCTCAGAATGTTCAGAATGAAAACGGATTAAAAATTTGTGGAATATATTTTCATTGCATTTAATTTGTAACTGCCCATGACCAAACATGAAAACTAGGATAAGGGTTTACACTAAAATCCATCAGAGAGCAGCAATTTTAACTCAGCAAACTACAAAAACAGGTTCAAAATTTGAACATTATAAAAGGAGAAAGCATTCATTTCTGATGGAAAATTACAAATTCTAGTTTACTAATAAGCATTTGATATGTACACAGTACTTATAAATTTGACTTCTAATGAAGAAAAAACCCAACATGTTAACACAAGACTCCTCCCTCAAGCAATAAGGTGGGTGAAAGAAATTATGCTCATAAAAAGAATAATTCACGATCATAATATATACCAAATGCTAAACAGATATTGGAGAATTTTCATGTGCATAATGTTCTTCCCCTCAGCAGATTCAACTTATATCCCATACCAGTGGGGAATGAAATTTATTGACAGATCACAGCCACTACAAAAAGCATTGTCTTTACACTTCATTATAAAAACTACTGATCCCACCACTCTGGCTTTTTTATGTTAATATCAGTTACAGTGCAAACACGATAGAATAAGTATGGTCACACAAAACATCCTTTCTGGTACTTCTGTCTTAATGAAGAATTCCTAATAAGATTTAACAACTTTTCCTCAACTATTCGCGACAACCATGCCAAAAACTTTGCTTCCGAAGCTGTTTATGGCTGTCATAAAGGTAATGTTAATCCATACAATTTGCATCTCACCTGTCTAGGAGAAACAGTCTACATTGCAGAATCCAACTCAGTAGGCCTATTGCACATCATAAAAAAAAAATTTACTTGAGTGATTAGCATACATTTACAGGACTGTTCTAATATGCCTGTAAAACATTGGCAAATTCCTCAAAATGATACACAGTCACAGAAAGGGGATGCAGTTTACAGGGCTCAATTACGCCAACCTGATGGCTTCCAGGTTCATCCTACCAATTTTGGGCAATGAAGAATCATCCCATGATGGTATCATCTGAACTTTTCCTCATCCACTATTTCACTGCGTACTATCGTAACTTAGAAAACATGATCTAGAATTTCTTTCTGTGGCTGTGCTGCATGAGGTACAGAAGTGTTCACACCTCACTATACCAATGGATTGGAAATTCCCATATATGAATATAAAGCTGGATATAATACACCCCTGAAAAGTCAGTACCTTGTCAAACAACAAAACAGGACTTACTCAACACTATTCACCATACTGAACAACAAGACAAAATATGATGGGGAACACAGAGACAATAGCAGAACACTGGGAATAAGATTTTGAATTAGTGTTCTTCAAGTGGTGTTACCAGGAAAGACAACTTTCAACAGACTAGTAAGCAACACACAAGCCAACTATTTTACAGCACACTTAAAGACAATATAATGCTCAATGTTCCCAAGTGTGGGTTTAGCAAAAATGGATATTAGTATCCATAAAGTGGCTGGGAAGGCTGTGATTAAAAATGAGCCATAACACAAAACGTACGAGTCAGTCTGAATGCTTCGTTGGATGCTGGAATGCAGCAAATAGTGGCAGACCGTTCCCTTGGAAATGATGTATCCTATTAGATGATTCAATGCGAATACAAGATGGTTTGTGAGTATGAGAAAACTGTTTATCAGATAATACCGAAAACACAATAAGATGGTCAATTATTTTTCATTCTTGTCATACCTCTATGATAACCACTGCAAAAAAGAATAAACACCATACTGCTTTTCCCATGTTAATTTCATTTAAACCACAAGTCACACTGTCACATATGCAATCAGAAGTTAACAGACTTGAAATGCATGTATGTCAAAACTTTTCAGTATTGTGAACAATTTTATGAATCTTAAAAATTCCTGTTATATCGAGGTTACACTGTACTTACTTTATATTGCAAAGCAGAATGTCAGTAAATTATGACAACGAATTTCCCACTTCAATGTTGAGGCTGCATATTTAATTGAAATTGTTATAACTTGGCAAATAGCAATAAAAACCATTTCAGTTTTGCTTGAATATGTACCTATGCAGATGGACAGTCATGTGTATATATCTGTCATGGTAACAACTCCTACCATTAAATATTATGGTGTAGTCCTTGCTACATTACTAATTATACCTGAAACAATAAACAAAACAGTGGGTCACAGAAATTCAAATACCATTTTCCTACTTATAAAGTATTCTTCTCTCTGAGGTACTTCATCAATCATTAAAAAAAAAAAAAAAAAATCTGTAGTACATTTTTTAACCTCCCATTTATATCCTGTCACATACACAGTACATTTTATCTTTACAAAACAAAGACGAGATTCATTAAAATGTATTCAGAATTCCAATGTTATAAAACAGGTCTTACACAATTTTTTTTTTATATCCTAGATCACTATACAACATCATTAAAAACTTCAAGAAACAACTGCTAAAAAAAAAAAATTCTTGTTGTTTAAAAGGTAAATTTACTCATAACTTCATGGAAACAGATAACTGTATTTATCAGAGCGGAAAAGAACGGGGCCATCTGTTTGTATATCACATTCCCAGAGTTCCTTTCTGGGTGTTCAAAATAAGTGTCATGCAACCATATAAACATTCGAGAAATATTACTGCTGAATGCATGGCCATAATGATTGTACCTTAAGTAAACAATTAAAAGTAAAAAAGTAAATGATACAAATTCTGTACTTCTGCATATGCACACACACACATCACCGATTATTACGGTTTTCATCAAACGGATCTACAACTTCCTATCAAACAAATTCTTCCTGTGACCAAAATCGGTTACTTCTTTATGGACTGTCTAGTATGCTGCTCGTACTTTCACAATATCCACAGTAATGCTAAAATAAATAAGCAAAGAACCACTTCACAAATAAGATTCCAGTACGTATGTCTGTCTACTGCAGTCCCATGCAGTACACTGGAAACCTGTCACTACATTGCCAAGAAATAACAATTTCTTCAGATTTCTTTATCGGAAGAATGGCAGATATTATACGACACTTGTAACAGGAGATATGCTAGTGGGAATGTGTTGTCGTCATTCAATACCATGTGCAAAAATCATGACGAGTCCTGGCTCTACCATCATGTCATCACTCATGTGACTGTTGTCACAGTGAAGTACCACAACTGCCTGTTTACCAGGAACTCGTTTACACACATAATTCTCATACTGGCGTCTGTTATTCTGCCGTGTTTCCAATGAACAGAGACCTGGTGGCCAGCGACGTTCATGTGCATTTTCCATTAGATCATCCACAATGTGCGGAGGGCAACCAGATTCTGACAATGTACGCTTGATCATCGCCTGTATGTTTAAAAAATAAAGCAAACATACTTTCAAATGTACGCATTTTCTTCCAGCTCCTATTTGCATAACTTAATGTGGTTACATAATACTATCCGGTGAAGGGTCAAGTTAAACTATATGAACTAGATTTACCTGTAGCACATCATCAGGGGTTGATATCATTCCTCCCCATCTAGTAACACGTGCTCTTGTCAATGAATTTGACCACCGTAATACTTCATCACGTTCCATCTGGTCAGCAATGGCTCGCATAGCTGGATTTGATATCCGCATAGCTCGCATGAAGTCCTAGTAAAAGGTGCAGAATATTACAGCAACATTAAAAAATTTGCCTTGAGCATCATACCAAACAAGAATTCCATGGAAACAATGCATTACTGCATCAACCCTCAAATTTTCTTTAAAATTCAACCCAGTTCTCTTATAATAAAACCAACTGGATGCACTAATTTCTCAAATTTATTTTTGGAATAAAACTCTATGTGTTTCGGACAGAGAAACTGTCCGAAACACGTAGAGTTTTATTCCAAAAATAAATTTGGGAAATTAGTGCATCTAGGTGGTTCTATTATAAGAATTTATCACGATGCACGGTCACCTGAACTTCAAATTCTAACCCAGCTTCATAACTTATTTAGGCAAAAACTGATTTACAAACAGACTTGGAGATACTCTGAAGAAACACCTTGCTAAACTTTTGCATTCAAACATTACATTTCAATGCAATCTGATACTTTCTTATGCTGCAATAATCACCACAAACAATTCTGTCAGCACAATGACAGTACCAATATTCTTGGATGCAAACAGTAAAGAAACATACATGTTAAAGCAGTCATCATTTCCATTAAAATAGCTTAATGTGGTGTTCCATACTAACTTCTTACATTCAAGGTACTGTGTATTTAGAGTACACCTCCTTCAACCCAAAAGCATGGGGATTATGGTCCTGCAGTTAATTCAAACAGCATTCTTACAAACTCTCTCCTTAAGATCATATGTAACTTCCTCAAATTTACAACTTTGCTGTCATTTATTATAAAACTGTTGCCTGGTGTTAGGTAAGTGAATCTATATGACCTTACTTGTAAAAGTAAGAATTGTAATGCTGAGTGCTCAAGACTGCTGCCAGCCTATTTCATGGCAAAATATAGTGTTCTATCCTCCAAAACAATTTTGTTAGTGGGACAAAACCACTTACATTAAATTTCCAAAGCCCAGTACACACCAGGCTCATTTTAACAACTCTTGAGTGCTAATGGTTCACATAAACTCATGCACCTTCAAATACTAACAGTTAGTACTCAAGATAAAACTGTTCACTAAAGACAATCTCCATATTTCACAGAAAAAATTTAAAAAAAAAAACAGTAAAATTTATAATGAAAAAGAACCTCTAGGTTTCTGCAAATTGCAAAGAATTATGGATGCATAATGACACCAGTCATTACCTTAAACTAAACCTGCTCAACCCCATATAACTTCATAGCACGGTAATGAACCCAGTAGTGCCAAACATTATATACAGTTTATCTCAGTATTTAACCAACTTGATGCAAAAATTGTGAAGTGAGAGAGAAAACCAACAAGATGCAACAGTTAGATGTTTATTTTTAACAATTTCTCAACATGTTTCGGGCATCATTATGCCCATCTTCAGGAGAACAAGATGTATGCTACTGCATGTGGTGTGCTGCGCTGGTTCTGCTGGATGTGGTTGGTAGCGGTTGTGGGGCGCTGCCTTGTCCTACAACGCAGCGCCCCACAACCGGTACCAACCATATCCAGCAGAACCAGCGCAGCACACCACATGCAGTAACATACGTCTTGTTCTCCTGAAGATGGGCATAATGATGCCCGAAACATGTTGAGAAATTGTTAAAAATAAACATCTAACTGTTGCAT
>Ga0131853_10013474_pt1 | contig 14990 bp, 13 predicted proteins | sample TergutLab28metaG_FD_92764 | JGI IMG/M metagenome (GOLD analysis project Ga0131853, IMG submission 92764) | Labiotermes labralis P1 segment gut microbial communities from Petit-Saut dam, French Guiana - Lab288 P1 (version 2) (version 2) | ecosystem: Host-associated > Arthropoda: Insects >... | reverse complement strand
GGGGAGGGCGCGGTAGAGTTTGTGCTTCAGGGGAGGACGCTGTAGAGTTTGTGCTTCAGGGGAGGGTGCGGTAGAGTTTGTGCTTCAGGGGAGGGTGCGGTAGAGTTTGTGCTTCAGGGGAGGGCGCTGTAGAGTTTGTGCTTCAGGGGAGGGCGCTGTAAAGTTTGTGCTTCAGGGGAGGGCGCTGTAGAGTTTGTGCTTCAGGGGAGGGCGCTGTAGAGTTTGTCCTTCAGAGGAGGTTGCGGTAGAGTTTGTGCTTCAGGGGAGGGTGCGGTAGAGTTTGTGCTTCAGGGGAGGGTGCGGTAGAGTTTGTGCTTCAGGGGAGGGTGAGGTAGAGTTTTGTGCTTCAGGGGAGAGTGCGGTAGAGTTTGTGCTTCAGGCTAGGGCGCGGTAGAGTTTGTGTTTCAGGGGAGGGCGCGGTAGAGTTTGTGCTTCAGGGCAGGGCGCGGTAGAGTTTGTGCTTCAGGGGAGGGTGCAGTAGAGTTTTTTGCTTCTGGGGAAGGTGCGGTAGAGTTTGTGTTTCAGGGCAGTGTGCGGTAGAGTTTGTGCTTCAGGGGAGGGTGCAGTAGTGTTTGCGCTTCAGGCGAGAGTGCAGTAGAGTTTGCGCTTCAGGGGAGGGTGCGGTAGAGTTTTTAGCTTCAGGGAAGGTGCGGTAGAATTTGTGCTTCAGAAGAGGGTGCGGTAGAGTTTGTGCTGTTTGTGCTTCAGAGGAGGGTGACCATGGTAATATTTGGAGCTATAAGTGTTAACAGAAGACTTAATATAATGCAATTAATATAACCCCAGTTTTTCAAAAAACACAGGAACACAAAAGCAATGGTTTGCAACATACAAACAGAATTAAAAAGAATACAAAAATGAACTGCACGCCGAAATGTAGAAGAAAGCAGTGAAGGACTTTATTTTGTGTGAGCCCGGAAGGGTTCAACAGTTGGCCGAATGATGATGATGATGATGGTGGTGGTGGTGACGACGACGACTTAGGACATTTCGAAAATTCGGTAGCTAGTTTAGTAGTTTATTATTATGAATGTTGCGTGTTCGATAGAACCATTGCTAAAGTACAAAAAATATATAAATATCAAGGTAAAGTGATCCCGTTACAGTCCCGGTGTGGCCCAGAGGGTGGGTAGAGGTATAGCTCTACTCTTCCATGACCGCGGCACTAGAAAGGGGTGAGTGGTCAGCAGAACGCCCCGGCCGCACTTTACCTCCGGGAAAGACCCGGTACCCATTTTACAGGAGACTGGGTGGGCCCCAGGGCCGGTCTGGACGGGAGGCAAATCTTGTCCCCACCGGGACTTTTTTTAAAACTTTTATTGTACTTCAATCATATATCGTACATAGGAACTGACATCACTTCTGCCTCGTATTTTGGCAGTGCGATTCGCATACCGTGTCATCTAGCATGCACACTTGCACTCCAGCGGTGTGGGATGTTCCCCTTCCCACACCGTATCCTATCCTGACAACGGTTTGCTCCTTCCTTGGGTTCTCGCCTGAAGAGCGGGCGCTGTCTAGTGTATGGATAGATAGTTTCCTACCTGCTGCATCCGGCTAGCCTGTCGGTATGACTTCGATTTTGCGCGGCGCAAGAAGTCAATATATTCGAGCAGTGATCGGTGTCTTTGCTGCTACATTCCGTACATTCCGAGATGTGCTAGTAACCACAGCATCGCTTTATGTCGCTGTGGCTGCCAGAATTGGAAACGGGGCCGTAGACACCAGTCGGCGGGAATGCGGCGCGGGTCCGTTCGAAGCATCTGCGTAATTCTTTCCCTTGTCCACAACCAGATGGCCGTTCCTTCGTTGCATTCCGTCAGCCGGTGTAGGAGCGTGTCTCGCCTTCCAACGTGTCTACAGCGACCCGACTCCACGAGCCTCATGACGTGCAGACGCTCATTATTCGGCACTATATCATGTACTACGATGTACCACATGGATGCGATTTCCTCCGATACGCAGGCCATATGTAGGTTTTTCCACACCTGCATCCATTGTGTGTCCTGATGTAGTTGCTTTATCCCCATTTCTCGGGATTCTCTCGTCGCTGCCGCCATTGTATGTAGAGTATTGTAGACGCGCAGTTTGAATGTCCGGAACGTTTCGTCATTCCCGTGGGGTGCTACGTAGGCCATGTCCTGCGCATATCGATATAGATACTCTAACGTCACCGGTATCCGTCCAGTGTGAGGGGTGTCTATCCAGGTTCCACTCCCGGAGCCATGTCGCTGTTGCAGAGCTCTTCTTCATGTTTTGTGCCCACATTCGGCCGATCAGTAGAGCTCGACACTTCGCCTCAATGTCAATTAAGCCTCAGCCTCCTTGTCTCTTCGGCTTCTGTAGAGTCGACTTTGGTATCCGGAACGTTGCTCCCTTCCATATGTACCACGCGATAGCAGTCGTCAGTTGTCGGGTACACGTCATGGGTGTCGGGAACACCTGGACCGTATGCCATATTTTCGCTAGGAAGTATGCTTGCACGTAACGAATCCGTTGTGAGAGGCTTAAGTCCCGCTCGTATGTATCCCTTGCCTTGGCTCTCACCTTGCCTGTTACGTTCGCCCAGCTCTCGTTCATTGAGTGCTCGATGGTACTCGCGAAGTTGACGCCTAGAATCTTTATTTCAGCGTGGTATTGTATGTTCAGCGTATCCGTGGATGTACTCCATCCTTCCACCGCCAGTGCCTTCGATTTCCGTGTGTTCAGGCGAACTCCCGTGGTTTTTTCGTAGCATTGTATCGCGTCACTTATGACCGGTACGTCCGTCGGCGTCGTTACAACGTCAGCGTATACCACTACCACTGTCTTTCGGGCTCGCTTTCCAATCCGGATACCCGGCAATTTCTGGTCCAAGATGCGGAGCAGCGGGTCCACACATAAGGCAAAGAGCAGCATGCTCATGGGGCATCCCTGTCTAACTGAGCTGTGAATCGGGATTGGTCCATCTACGTGGCCGGTAATTTGGATGGAGGATGCGGCTTCCTTGTACATGCTCTTGATTCGTTCCACAACCCCGTCACTAAATCCATAGCTTCGCAGGTGGTGAAAAGGTACTGGTGGGAGATTGTATCGAACGCCTCCTGAAAGTCTAATGAACGGACGCACAGTGGCACGCGCGTCACCTCTGCCTGTGTAATGGCCTCACGCACGGTCGCCATCGCCTCAAAGTTGGTCCTCGCCGGCACCCCGCATTATTGCCTCGGATGTAAGAGCTCCTCCATCATGGGGCGCAATCGGTAGGCCATGATTCGGGCCGTTATTTTGTAATCCGTATTCAACAGGGTAATGGGCCGAAAGTCCGCCGGTGTGGTCGGGTCACTTGACTCGGGTAGGCACACGAAAACTCCATGCTTCGGTTGCGCGGACACTTTTCTCTCCGCGAACATTTGGTTCATCATAGCACCAATGCCGTCTTGGATCGTTGCCCACTTCGCCTTGTAGAACTCTAACCCAATACCGTCACTCCCTGGCGCTTTATTCTTCCCTCCTTTTGTCCCGGCGATGTGCACTTCCTCCAGTGAGATGGACTGTTCCAACAGATCTCTCCAAGCCGTCGGTGACGCCCGCTGCCCTGCTTCGGCCATGTGCGCGACAAACTCTTCATCCACCGCGATTGGTTCATATTTACGTCGCAGGAAGGACGTAAATGTTCGTATGATGCCTTTCATTGTCTTGTGGGTGTTCCCACGCTCGTCCTGTATACTTCGGATCATTCTGGCTTCCTGTCGTTAGATTCGATCCCGGACCGTCCAGTCCGTAGCTCAGTCGCTATACAGACTGAGCTACCGGGCACACAAACGCACTTAAAATAGAAATGAATAAACCTTGTGTTAGCATAATGGCAAGCAATGCTTTGAATCTTGGAGTAAAGACACATTTTGAAACGTAGGGTGAAGAGAGATAAACCAACAAGATGCAACTAATCCGATGTTTATTATCAAACTTCTATCTCATCGTGTTTCGGGCATCATTATGCCCATCATCAGGAGAACAAGACCGTGTATTACTGCATACTGATTGCGGAACAACAGGTCAATGACTCCAACCCCCCCTACGAACTTATAAACGCAACAAAAATCCTTCCGTGTAACTTACTGCCAGTATCACGCAACGAAGCACAGAATGCACATCCGTAGCAGGGCACTCTTCGCAACATAACATTACACAACACGGTAATCTTAAATGTCACATCAGTCCAACAAGCCTAATTATTTGTGTACAAACTTATTTTAATATTTATTTTGATTATACTTACTTGGTATAATTTATATTACAGGCATGCTGCCACAACACCAAACTTGTACAACTAAATTAATCTGTGACTATTTCTAGTGTGACTTTAGCAAGGAACATAAAACTCCCTGATGATGGTCTTAGGACCGAAATATTTCGGAGCGTTTTTAATTTTTTAAAGTGTAAATTTTATAAATTTTATATATGGCAGTGGTTGGTGTAATAATTGAGTAACTGCGTATGGTGTTCTGCACAGGTTGTGCTGGCTGTGGTTGTGTGGAGCTGGGTCGTAAGCTGTGTGCACTGTGTGAAGCTTACTGTTCGACAGTAACCTTCACATTGTGCGCGAAGCTTACGACCCAGCTCCACATAACCACAGCCAGCACAACCAGTGCAGAACACAATATGCAGTAATGCACGGTCTTGTTCTCCTGATGATGGGTATAATGATGCCCGAAACATGTGTAGATAGAAGTTTGATAATTAACATCGGATTAGTTGCATCTTGTTGGTTTATCTCTCTTCACCCTACGTTCCATGATGCATGGTCGCAAAACCTAAAACATTCTTAAATGTTGTGTCCGTGGATTTTACCTCGGGAAAACGCAGAGGGTAATCGTGACGTTGAAGTTCTGCCCGTTCTTAGCTGAGCTACACCACAACATTTGTGCTGGTCATTCCGTTTGCAGATGGCTCGCACTTTTACAGCCGTAGTACTAGTTAGACGTGTATGGCTATCTTCACGCTCCTGCAGCATTATCCCCAGTGAAGAAACCCCAGGGAATGCACCGAATAAAAATTGTGGTCCTCAGATCTTGTGTAAAAGCAGCGTCGATGCCGGAAATTTCTGCCTTTGTCAGGAACCAAACCCCGTCCTTGAAGCCCACAACACTGATTCACGTAACACAATAAAATTAAAATATTCCGACAAAATATTGGAATAAAATTAGACGCAGATGGTTTTACAAGATGAGGCTTGTTTACAGGGGTGTTGATAAGTCCTTAGCCGGACCAGGAAGGAAACAAGCTAATGTTTCTGTCAGAATGGCGTGAATTTCCTTCGGTGCCTTGCCTTGCAAGAAAAAAAACTTGGTAACAGCTCGCGTCTCGATGTTGTTGAAATCGCGCGCGTCCCTGACATGCTTCCGAGCTTGTTTCCTTCCTAGTCGGGCTAAGGACTTATCAGCACCCCGGTATATACACAATTATATGCACTTATTTTCCACCATTTTACGAAAGGGAAGGTACCGCGGTAGCACAGTGGTTAAGGTGCTGTGCTACAAATCGGAAAGTCGCTGGTTCGATCCCAGCTGGCGTCAGTGGATTTTTCATTGACGTAAAATCCCTCCGTTCGCACTATGGCCCTGGGGTCGATTCAGCCTCTAACAGAAATGAGTACGAGGGGTATTTCCTGGGGATAAAGGCGGCCGGTGCGTAAGGCTGACAACCTGCCTCTATCCTGTGCCGTTGTCATGAAATCTGGGAACCTAAACTTCCTGGAACCCTCTGGGCCTGTCCAGGCCTGTAACGGGACTGCCTTACCTTACCTTACGAAAGGGATTTCACCACTTCAGTGACAGAAGATTTCGTTCTGTCTAAAATGATAATATTTCCAACAGATATTGCCGGTTTTAATACCCAGTCTTGTTCACTCGACAGAAATCTCCTAATTTTGGCAATATTGTACCTCGATGCGCAGCGCAGAGACTGGATTCCCCTGAAGCTACAAGATTCACCAGTCCCTTCTGATATCATTCTGCTAATGGCGACAATTTCCCTTCAACGTCGATTTACGTCCGCATATCCCGATAACCAATCGCTCATGTCATTTTATTGAGTTATGACGTCAGGAGCGATTACATCCTGCCAATCAATTTGACTTGGGGGGGAACAGGAATCAAAGGCATTACCGAAGAAGTCAGCAAAACGAAACCCTGTTAAGATTTTATTTACCTTCGGACCGCTCTAGTAATAAAATCTGGCGGAGAAATATCGAGACTGTTTAGGTTTTGTAAAAAATCGCGTTAATAATTGAGGTCTGCCTTTCTTAAAGCGAACTTTTTGTTTCGGGCGAGTAGCTGGTTCCTTATCAAATTAGGCATGAAAGGCGTACAGAGCGATTATATTACAGAGAAAGGCGGGTGGGATGAAGACAGAAGTTGTCTACCCGAACAAGAACACGCATTTTTAAGGCAAAGATTTAATTAAAAGATAAAACCGGCGGAAGACTGTTAACAGCGGATATATTCAGTTTTAACTGAAAACAGTTGGAACTTGTCTGCTTTTTAAGTTTATCCTGGCGTTGTCATGATTCGCCTGATAGCAGCCGACCCGTTTCTGAGATTTTAGTACCCAGGGATTAGCATTTGTTGATACAGTGTGTTTTATTTAAATAAACTGTAAGATTTTTAAACTATTTTTTAAAGTGCAGCAGAAACATATACAAAATAGATAGGCAGCCTGCGTACTGTACAACAGACACCGGCAGTAAAGGGGGCCGGAGTGTGAAGTTCAGCACTCCTCTCAATCTACAGGGATGCTGATAAGTCCTTAGCCCGACCAGCATAGGAGGCTGGGTGTGCCCCAGGGCTTGTCTGGACGGGTGCGGAAAATCTCGCCCCAACCAGGATTGGATCCCCGGACCGTCCAGCCAGTAGCGAGTCGCTATAGCGACTGAGCTATCCCGGCCCACGGAACTCGTCTTAATACAAGACGTGTATGCTGTAGAGGGGTGCTGATGAGTCCTTAGCCCGACCAGGAAGGAAACGAGCTAATGTTCTGTCAGAATGGCGTAAATTTCGTTCGGCTCCTTGCCTTGTAGGAAAAGAAATTTGATGACAGCTTGCGTCTCAATGTTGTTGAAATAGTGCGCGTCCCTGACATGCTTCCGAACTTGCTTCCTTCGTGGTCGGGCTAAAGACTTATCAGCACCCCGGTAAATTATTTTACTTCTTACTGGGGCTTGTGCTAAAAATGCCGTCGTGTCAGATTTTACTGGAGTATTTGCACAGTGAGAAGTAATATAAAATCAGAAATATGCCCCAATAGATACTGCAGTGGTCTAGGTTAGAACGTCGCCATTCTGAACATAAGCGAATCACTTTACCGTTTGCATCGATCGACCCTTTGGAAGCAGTTATGTGAGATCTATTCCGTTTAATTACACTAAGTGTGTCTAGGCTTTTCGTGGCAACAGTGCAGGCATCGAGCCACAAATGTCGTGCATTGGAGTACTTAGAGGAAGCCATCGCTGTTCCGTTGATATCGCAGGCAGGGCTTCACAAACCTTTGTGTTAAAGAAGTCTTCTTCGGCTGTGCAGTGTGACGGGTGCCAAGGAGACGGAAGGCACCAGCAACGAAGGAAGTGTAAACGACTAAATATAATATAATATAATATAATGCAATACAATACATGACATATGATGTGATATGGTATGGTATGGTATTATATGATATATGATATGGTATGATATGATATACGATACGATACGTTATGATACGATATGATCCGATATATGATATGATATAATAGGTTTTGAAATTTTTATATTGGGATACACCCGCTTCCTTTCAAATCCTTTCGAATATACTATTCGTTTTCTTCCTGTAGGTGTAATGTGTAGATTCAGGGTGAAGGGAAGATTGTTAAAATAAGCTGTAAACAACTTAGTCCTTGTAGCTGCGCGTGCTGAGGTTAAAATGACGCTATAGCCCCTGGTTGAAATGGCGGTCCGAACGTGAAGGTTGACCCGAAAATATTTCTGTTGCTATTTTTAAGGTGCAACCGTGCAGTATGTATACTGGGTTTCGGTGGGGAAACCTGAGGGAAAGAAACCACTTGGGAGACCCAGGCATAGATGGGAGAATAATATTAAGATGGATCTTCAGAATGTGGTATGTGGGGGTATGGACTGAATCGATCTGGCTGAGGAAAGGGACAGGTGGCGGGCACTTTTGAATCCGGTATTGAACCTTTGGGTTCCATAAATGTTGGGAATTTCTTGACTATTTGAAGACAGGTTAGCTTCTCAACAAGGACTCTGCTGCATGGAGTAAGTAAATAAGTAAGTAAGTAAGTAACCATGCAGTATGCCTCCTATTCTTGTAGAACGTACTGTTGCCTGTCTAAAAACTAGTGCCTGTTGTCTCGGTATGCTAAGATAGAAGAATTTGCTTTTGTGGGTTGTTTGACCGTGCATCTTTCTCATGAAATAATGTGGAATGCCAACTTGATGCAACAAGATAATTTTATTGATATATTCTTACTTCGACATGTTTCCGCTTCATACGCCCATCATCAGGAGCATTAGATGTTGAGGTGCAGCATATGGTTTTTTGCACTGGATGGTACCGCGCGGCACCATCCGCAACGTACACACGACCTACGCAGCGGCTGTCAAGACCACCACCCATCCAAAAACTTTGTGCAGAAAACCATATGCTGCAACTCAACATCTAATGCTCCTGATGATGGGCGTATGTATCCGAAACATGTCGAGCTAAGAATATATCAATAAAATTACCTTGTTGCATCAAGTTGTCATTCCACATTATTTCAATTTGCTTTTGTGTCCGTCATACTTGATACACTCCTAAAAAAATCTTCGCTGGGTATTCCAGAACTCCAGTTTCTAAACCTTTAACCCTTTCCGTTAGGCGGTTCTGTATCCGCGAAGTACCGTACACACATGGGTATATTGAAAGCAAACACGACGCTAGGAAGCTGATACTAACACGCAGAATAGAATATTTAGTGAAATCTAAAAGGTTCTGAAATTGTTTATCTCTCCCCATCTATTGTGCAGGCTAAATTTTTATTGTACTGCGCACAGGATTTCAGAAAGATTCCTTACTTTCATTGTTAATAAAAATCCAACCAGATGTAAAAGTATGCAGATATTTATTTACTGCAAAGTCACTCTACATGTTTCGGGTGTCACAACACTCAGGAATACTAAAAACTTTAACGCAACCTCTGGTACAGGTCATAATACTGGTACAGCTACTTCCCTCCAACGTGGCCTGATCGGGACTGGTTTGTGCGAGACGCACAAACCAGTCCCGATCAGGCCACGTTGGAGGGAAGTAGCTGTACCAGTATTATGACCTGTACCGGAGGCTGTGGTTACAGTTTTTGTACTGATGATGGTTGCCGAGACACCCGAAACATGTAGAGTGACTTTGCAGTAAATAAATATCTGCATACTGTCGCTTCTGTTTGGATTTTTATTAACATTGAATTACGATGCACGGAACCATGAGTTTACAGTTCCTTACATTGTTAACATTTATCCAGTAATCGATTTAAAAAAAATACGTGGCCCAATCTCACTTCAAAAAGCTAAATTTTGTTTTCCTGCAGTTCTGATTGAATACAGACGCACGGTAATGTCTGGGTGCTGCATTTTGTGAAACTTTATGACATACCCACGTTCCTTTTTATAGACGACTGCTTAGGGGAATTGAAATATTTCTATCTGTTCTTCTGTAGTGACGCAGTCACGGAAGATTTACTTAAAGTATCAGGTTTAGAGGTGGGAATTGTTTCTCATTTTTTAACACCCTGACCTTAAAGAAGGACACAGAAATTTGTTAGATACAGCACTATCTAAACTTACTTGATTAGTTACTTACTTACTCCATGGAACAGAGTCCTTCTTGAAAATCTAACAGGTTTTTAGCTAGTTAACAAATTCCCCCCATTTTATGGAATCCAAAGGTTCATTACCTTATTCACAAGTGTCCGTCGCCTGTCCTTATCCTGAGCCAGCTCGATCCAGTTCTTGCCCCAACATCCCACTTCCTGAAGCTCCATCTTTATATTATCTTCCCATCTACGCCTGGGTCTCCAAAGTGGTCTCTTTTGTTCAGGTTTCTCCACCAGAACCCTGTATACGCCTCTCCTCTCCCCCATACGTTCTACATGCCCCACCCATCTAATTCTTATCGATTTTATCACCAGAAAAGTATTGGGTGAGAAGTACAGATCATTACGCTCCTCATTATATAGTTTTCTCCGTTCTCTTGTCACATCGTCCCTCTTAGGCCCAAATATTCTCCTCAACACCCCTATTCTCAAACAGCCTCAACCTACGTTTCTTCCTCAATGTGAGCGACCAAGTTTCGCACCCATACAAAACAACAGTCAAAATTAATTTCCGATCCTAACACCTCAGAATTTATTTCTTTGGGTGTTTTTGGAAGTGATTGTGTACAAAAGCATTCCGCGCATATTAGGCGATCTGAAACAAAATATCCAGCTGCGCTTTGCATGCATTACTGAAGAAACGTATCACCAGGTTGCATCAAACAACACTTAGGAGCAGACTGCTCTGTTTTATGATTTTCATGTTCCATAGAATTTAATTAAGAAGGAGTTGCCTGAGGTTTCAGCGAAATTGTGTATCCGAGTACGAAACTGTAATATACGACCCTCGTAATGTTAACGTACTATTTATCATCAAGTACTGTACATAATATGTGGACCGGGTAGCTCAGTCGGTATAGAGACTGACTACGGGCTGGACGGTCCGGGATCGAATCCCGAGACCCCAGTTCCGGCTATGGCCACCTCAGCGACACCGGACGGTGTTATGATACTGGCCCAAATGGTGTGGTACAGAATTAAAGAAGGTCCAGCATGCACTGAGCAATGTTACAGCGACTTTCTGTGACAGACACGCTGGAAGGCGTATCAGGCCAAACATCGCCGGAACAACGTTGGGAACTATCTTGAGAACCTATGACCACGATCCCTCAAGAGGGACACACCGTGGAGCGACAGCGTCGGGGTGACTCTTGTTACAGTGCTTAGGTAACGGTAGGAGTGGAACAGAAATCGAACCATACGAGTATGGTGCGTGGATCGCAGGGGCATGAAGGCATAGGAGCATAAGCGGTCCCTGGCCCATTAGGTGGAGGAATGGATGTGACTCAGTGTTGTACATGGGCCGCAAAGTATGTCAACCTTGCACTCTTGTGCAGGGTGAAGTGAGGGGGAGGGAAAGGTATACGAAGTGTACGAGTATAGTGTACGAGAGAGAGGTGGATCGGAAGGCAAGGTGGTGTCAGGGAGTGATAATGTCCCTTGTCCTATGAACACTGACTGCAAGAACGATGTTGACAGTATCTGTTACATATGTGCTGGAATGTACACAGTGTACCTGAATAAAAGTATGATGGTTAAAAAAAATCCCGGTGGGGACGAGATTTTCCGCCCGTCCAAACCGGCCCTGGGGCCCACCCAGCCTCCTGTAAAATGGGTACCAGGTCTTTCCCCGGGGGTAAAGTGCGGCCGGGGCGTGCTGCTGACCCCTCACCCCCTTCCAGTGCCGCGGTCATGGAACAGTAGAGCTATACCTCTACCCACCCTCTGGGCTATACTGGGTCTGTAACGGGATCACTTTACCTATATCTTTTACTGTATATAATTTGCATCTAAAATGGAGAACTTAAAGGGGGAATTCCCGTAGTGTCTGGTTAGAATTATATAGTTGAGAGACATTTAATAAACGTAGTAATATACCAGCTAAAGAAACCTTGTAGTTGCGACTGATTTGAGGGCTGTAATGAATTATCAGATCATTATCCGGTAGTAACAGATGAAAAGCACAGACAACTTATACTTTGTGACCAGTACAATATTCGTCTTCATTACATGACAAATAAATGACTACTTATATAAACGCATCGAACATAAGATACCCAGTCTACAAGTTGGTCTAAAGCTCTGTACGAGGGCTGTCCGGAATGTAACCAGCCATTTTGAATATCTGCAAAACCGGTCGCGTAACCTTGATGTAACTTTGCAGCCATTCAGAGGAGACCTTACTGTGCGTCCTTGAACAGTCACCCTCCCGAGGGGCTAGTCAGTAGGCAGTGAGACGCTGTTGACTGTGCTTGTGTACTGTGTGACTGTCACATTTACAAATCTCTTCCCTTTCAACGACAATTTTAGTATTCTTCCACCACCTTCGTCTCACTGCATTTTCATTCCCTCAGGAGAAAATTGGGGGGGGGGCACCTTTTAAAAATGTATATATTTCTCATAGTTATACTTTTTAAAAGTTGCGTTATGTTGAAATTGCTTGGGTCTGGGAGCGTCATTATTGTGCAATCCAGTGACATCGCTCTATAAATTAATGGCACAGATTTTAGGTTCTTGTGACCGTGCATCGTTGAACGTAGGGTGAAGAGAGATAAACCAACAAGATGCAACTAATCCGTTGTTTAATATCAAACTTTTATCTCAACATGTTTCGGGCATCACTATGCCCATCATCAGGAGAACAAGACCGTGTATTACTGCATATAGTGTTCTGCACTGGTTGTGCTGTCCATGGTTGTGTGGAGCTGGGTCGTAAGCTGTGTGCACTGTGTGAAGGTTACTGTTCGACAGTAACAGTAAGCTATGTGCACTGTGTGAAGGTTACTGTTCGAACAGTAACTTTAAGCTGTGTGCACTGTTTGAAGGTTACTGTTCGAACAGTAACTTTAAGCTGTGCACTGTGTGAAGGCTGCTGTTCGAACAGTAACAGTAAGCTGTGTGCACTGTGTGAAGGTTACTGTTCGAACAGTAACTTTAAGCTGTGTGCACTGTTTGAAGGTTTCTGTTTGAACAGTAACTTTAAGCTGTGCACTGTGTGAAGGTTACTGTTCGAACAGTAACCTTCACACAGTGCACACAACTTACGACTCAGCTCCACACAACCACAGCCAGCACAACCAGTGCAGAACACAATATGCAGTAATACACGGTCTTGTTCTTCTGATGATGGACATAATGATGTCCGAAACATGTTGAGATAAAAGTTTGATATTAAACAACGGATTAGTTGCATCTTGTTGGTTTATCTCTCTTCACCCTAGTAACACAAAAGTTCCTTTTTACTTTTTGTGCTCCGAAATTAGGTTAAATTCCAGTCTTGTTCTGCTATTATAGTACAATTATCACTATGATATAAGCGAAGCACAATTACTGCAGATTTTCACCACAGCACGCGCTGTTCTCATGTTAATAACAAAAGTTTGGTCGCCAGATATCGAGGTCAGCCTATGGCACGTATCAAATCCGTGCCCGCTGCTAAATATCGGACTTACGTGATGACATTTTCGGATATATTTGAGTGATGTTTCAAAAGCATAGATTGTGATAGGATGAGGTGATTATGAATTGAGTTGTGGGCCTCTGTAGGAGGATGCAACACTGAAATATTGAAGGGATTCCCAATATTACTTTGCGGGCAGGATTATCATCTTTTAAGGCTTCAGTCAGTGTGTCAGTACCCGGAATGAGTCAGTGCCTGAAATCATTTTAATAAAGGTAAAGGTAAAGGTAATCCAGGAGGTGGGATATGGTTATATGGACTGGAATGGGCTGGCCCAGGATAGAGACAGGTGGCGGACGCTTGTGAGTGCGGTAATGAACCTTCGGGTTCCGTGAAATGTGGGGAATTTATTGACTAGCTGCAAACCAGTTGGTTTCTCAAGAAGGACTCTGCACCATGGAGGAAGTAAGTAAGTAAAGGTAAAGGTAATACTCACCCCGTAACAGGCCACCAAGGCCCAGTGGTGGAGTACAGGTATAACTCTACTCTTTCTTAAACCTCGGCCCTAGATGTGGGTGGGTTGTTACAGCCACGCCCCGGCCGCTTCACCCCCGGGAAAGACCCGGTACCCATTCCATAGGAGGCTGGGTGTGCCCCAGTACTGGTCTGGACGGGTGCGGAAAATCTCGCCCCCCCCCCCACCGGGATTCGATCCCCGGATCGTCCAGCCCTTAACGAGTCGCTATAGCGACTGAGCTATCCCGGTCCATGGAACTCGTGTTAATACAAGACATGTATTCTGTAGAGGGGTGCTGATAAGTACTTAGCCCGACCAGGAAGGAAACAAGCTAATGTTTCTGTCAGAATTGAGTGAATTTCCTTCGGCGCCTTGCCTTGCAGGAAAAAAGAAACTTCATGACAGCTCGCGTCTCAATGTTGTTGAAATCGGGCCCGTCCCTGACATGCTTCCTAGCTTGTTTTCTTCCTGGTCGGGCTAAGGACTTATCAGCACTCCTGTATAATTTTCTGCTTTGTCAACCAGCTCGTTGAAGTTTTCACCGTGCAATGAGTACATGCAGTCGCAATATTTATAATTGCAACATTCATTTGCTATGCCGGCCCATTTAAATAAACGAATAGTGTCTCAAATAATCACTAAAATTCCCCGCCTTTCACTGACAACAAATTTATTTCCATTCCCATATCAACCATCAAATTCCCATAACAACCATGAAATCTCCCTGCAATATGTAACATATCTTCACACACTGACTTCTTGTGGTGAGATATTCTCGAACCTGGACATCGCCAACTGCTTCTTCAGTCTGAAGTTTGTTGGCCGTGCATCATTGTGATAACTGAAGAATAAAAAACCAACTAGATACCACTTATTATTTTATTGTACTTCTTATAGGTTCAACATGTTTCGGGCAGTACTATGCCCATCATCATGCGCTCGCGACTATGCTATTGATTACCACATTGGTCGTTTCGTTCTGTAAAGATGGAGGGGGTAACGTTAATGTAAATGTATGGTTCATAGTGGTGTGTGTTCGGTGTGAAGTTCTTTGTGGCTTGGTTGTAGCTGGTAACGTGTTTCTGTTAATATTAATAGTTGTGATCCTTTATGTGTGGTGATCGTTGTGTTCTGTTGTGTGTAGTGTGTTTATTAGTGGACTGGTAATTAGATGTGTTGTTAGTTTTAAT
>Ga0131853_10013473_pt1 | contig 14990 bp, 10 predicted proteins | sample TergutLab28metaG_FD_92764 | JGI IMG/M metagenome (GOLD analysis project Ga0131853, IMG submission 92764) | Labiotermes labralis P1 segment gut microbial communities from Petit-Saut dam, French Guiana - Lab288 P1 (version 2) (version 2) | ecosystem: Host-associated > Arthropoda: Insects >... | reverse complement strand
GGTGTGGCGTCATTGGTGAACGGCTAATTGTGCCGAATATCTTCCGAGTGGTGTGGCGTCATTGGTGACCAGCTAATTGTGCCGAATATCTTCCGTGTGGTGTGGCGTCATTGGTGACCAGCTCATTGTACCCTATATCTTCCCGCATGGTCTGACAGGTGATATTTATTCCCACGTTTGGCGACATGAACTTCCAGCTCTCCTAGGGAATGTCTCTCTGCAAACATGACGCCGGTTATAATACAAGCATGACGGAGCGTCCGCTTATTGCAGGCAGGTCGTCAGGTATTATATGAATCAGCAATTCCCAAATTAATTGGATCGGTCTTGGTGGTGCACTAAATTTGCCACCACGATCACCGAATCTGAGTCCATTATGTTACCATGTGTGGGATTATGTGAAATCTATATTACAGGCACAAAAGTTGAACACCCGATAAGAACTGCTCCAATGAATTCTCAGCACTGCAAGAAGCATCAATAACTGTACAGTGCTTTGTAATTGTGCAAATTGTTTCGTCACGTGGATCAACAAATTTAGTTGAGAATGTGGTGGACACTTTGAACAACTTGCATTGGCAGTTAACTACAAATTTATAACTGTAAATTTAACAGCCAAATTCAATAAATGCAAAACTCACTTCCTTCGTGTATAATTTATTTAACGTACTGTGAATGTTTTTGGCTTGACTCAGAATTAGTTCTGGTTTGAAATCCTGAAGAACTGACTTTAACTCCGGGGAAATCCCACATTTAGAACACTTTGGAATTTGTTAACTGTCGTTATGAAACTTGTACTATCTTCTCACGACCGTGACGAAAATGTGCCCAATGAGTGTCGTAGGCGCATATCACATATTCTGAGAATGAATTGTGTTAAATATGATACGTAAATATTCAGTACCTTAGATTCGAAGAAATTAACTGCACTAGTAAAGTACGTGTGACTTTATAAATCTGTAGCAATGGGTTTGCAGTTTCGGATCGAATTGTCAGCGAGGATTACTTTTTTCGTCCTTTTCTGTCTTCGCGATGTGCCGAACCCGTCCAAGGCTTCTAACAAAAGCGCTTAATTTTTACAATTTATGGCTTGTTCTTAAAGTAAATATACCAGGCAGCTTATATCGTTGGAACAGGAGAAGAAAATTTGAGAAATTCAATTCCAGAACCGTTTGTTCAGTTTGCAACATAGTCAGTAAAATTTCTAATGTTTCTGTAATGTTCAGGAGTCTTCAGAATTATTCTGCCTTTATGTGAAATTCATGTATGAAACGCCTGACGTGACAAAAACATTGAAAGTTTCTGGCCATAAACTGGCGAAATTACAGCATCTTCTGTGTTTATGGAAGTCACAGAACAGGTCGTAAAACGTAGGTCGTGATTCAGTGTCACTAGTTTAGTTTCATGCATTGAAGTATTATGCTTTTATTACAGCATCTGTTGAAGAAACGCCTATAAATTTCAAGTAATACTTTAAATTCACTTCGTTTATTCGCAGAAATAGGCTGCTAATCTATTCACTCAGCAGAGATCAAAACAAGGACACCATTCCTAAAGACGTCCCAGTCATTTTGCTCAAAGGCGCAATCAAGGGGTTTGTCAGGTTTGTCAAAGTTATACACATTTGTCTATGTACAGTTCGAGTCCTTGAATTGCCAGTTTATACAAATAACAATTTCACAGCCTCTAAGTTTAATTTGTTACATATAACATAAAAAAACATTAAACAGAACGTAATGCATTCCTCCTGGTATATTCAAAATACTAATAACACTGGACAGCAAACTTAAAAAATATTTTTGTATCTGTGATGATTATGTTATTAATTTATTTGTTTGCATCTATGAAGTTAGAAAAGGGACACAAAAATATTCCTTGGCTCTAGTTTTAAAATTATACCACACTATGATTTTGTATGAAATAGGCTGAAATATTGTACGGAACGGTGGTTTAAATAAAAAACTAAATACTATTCATTGGAAAAGAATGTGCTTAGTAGACTTATTCTCTTTAGAGGTAATATTTACAACGTAAATTGAACATCTGCACAGTCTTTTTCATGTAAGTTCATTATTTAACACAAACAAAATCATGCTTTTTTTCGTTTTGCCTGTTGTTTGCATTCCACGGTAGGGGCATCCCTTGCCAAAGTCCAACAGCAGTCGGCGAGCATAGCACAGTTCCATTTCCCTTGATATCTCTTCTCCATTGAAGAAATGTGTTGATCGAAACTTTCTCCATGTTCATCACTCACTGCACCACAATTCTCCGGGAAAAAAATCCAAATGCGAGTGAAGGAAGTTTATTTTTAGTGACTTTTATGAGCCTAAATTCTGGTAGCTCTGCAAAAGGTTGTTTAAAAGCTCTTCACAGTTTTGAGCCCTTCTGTTTCCCAAAAATCCTTTTACTACAAATTTAAAACTGTCCCAAGCGGCCTTTTCATCGCCTTGAAGGAGAGTGTCGAAGTATTCGTCCTTGATAAGGTCTCATATTTTTGGACCAATGAAAACACTTTCTTTCAATTTTGCCTCACCTAGTCTGGGGAACTTTTCTCATATTGAAGTAAAGGCAACTTCTTCATGGTTCATGGCCTTTACAAAATTTTTCATCGGACTAAGCTTTAAATGCATGGATGGCAACAAAATTTTCCTCGGTTCTACTAGAGGTTGATTTTCCACATTGCTGATTCCTGGTTCCAGAGATTTTCTGGCTGGCCAATCCTTTCTTTTTATTTGAAGAGACTGAGCTCTGCTGTCCCATTCACAAATGAAGCAGCAATAATTTTTTAATCTTTACTGTAGTCCAAGTAGTAAGGCAATCACTTTTAGGTCACCACAGATTTGCCATTTGATTTATCGTAATTAATGGCGTCAATCAGAATGTTTATGTTCTCATACGACTCCTTATTATGCGTTGAATAACCAACAGGAACAACAGAAATAGAAGGTAGGGTGTTGCCATTGCGAAGGAGAACTGCTTTGAGACTCAACTTAGACGAGTCTGTAAATAGTCGCCAGTCCAGAGGATTGTGATTAATATTGAGTGTTTGCATAAGGCCATCAATATCATTGCAAGCAACAAGGCCCCTTTCCATTTTAAAAAATGAACTAGTTCTTCGTGCCTTTTGCGATACATATAAATCATTACTCATCACCAGGGAACCCAGTGCTGACACCTGTATCCCTTCCCAAGTAACTATTTTACGCATTAAGCCACACTTCATGTATCATGAAAACTAGAGCCAAGAATTGAATTCTAAGGCAATATTTGGTTTCAGCACATTGAATTGAAGAGGAATCAAGTATTTTGGTTACGGATGCATTTTGTGCGTTGGCCAGTGTAATTTCGCACCGTAGGTAGCGAATGAAATGTATTCTGGTGATACAGTAGTTAACATGTAAAATGACACATGATTTTCTTTTGAAATGTACGTGCATTATTTCGAGCTTTATATATATTTAAGCTGCACGGCCCTGAGCGGAGAGTAGCGGTTTGTTGGCACTGTACAAAGTGATGTGCTAAGAACCACTTTTCATTAAATATGTAATTTATAAAGCACATTCTCATTATTTTTTTTTAAACAAGAGTTTGAAGACGTAAGTTCTAGAAAAATAAGTCAGGTGGAAAAAGCAGGCATAGCGTTACAAGTCTATTTTTTTCGCTCCTATATTGCCTTTGCACTTTAATCTGTAACGTCCTGTACTCTATTCACAACAGTCACCACTAGTTTTTATTCTGATATACATGGATCCTCCCATTATCTTTCTTTACATTCCAATACTATATTATTTTCCCACCTACGCTTAGTCTTCCATGTTGTCTCTTTCCTTCATTTATCCAATAAAACTTCATACATACGTCACATTTCCTCCATGTGTGTTGCAGTTACGAGCCATTTCCTCTTTCAGTTAATCACACAACACGTATATAGGATGTACTGACCCTGTCACATACACTATTACTTGGCGACTCCCCATAATTTCAGCAGCCGATAATATTTGTCTTAATTTCGTTATTGAGTAGTAGAGGCTCAGATTTAACTTAAAAACAGAGAAATATTAAAGTTTTACAAAATCTTACACATTCTTTAATTGTAAATAAATTATAGAAAAGTGTCTTCTGTGATAGGATTCCATATCGATCGATAATTTGTAACAGGTGTTTCGGATGATTTTGTGCCTCCTTATTAAGTGTATGGTAAGAAGCGTAGGTTGCATGCAACCGTTTTCACATGTAATTTACTGTTCTTGTATTAACCAGAGAAGGAGGAGAGGTAACTCCCTCCAAGTGTCAACCGCAATTTACCATACCACAGGACGTTTCAACCTCAAAAGATTCAATTCTTATCAAGAACAATGTTTAAAATTCAAATAACGCTTCAAATATGGTAGTTCTGAAAAATTTGTTTAACATCTAAATTTTTAGGTGATTCAAATCTCAAAATTGTGTTTAGGGTACTGATAAATCTGTGTGAACAGGTCGACATAAGTTTAAAACTTATTTTGGATGTGTGTTAAGAGACTTTTAGTAATGTATTATTATTATTATTATTATTATTATTGACTTCAGTATATAATTATAATTTCCGATTGCAATCAGCACCATGAAAATGCGACCCAGTGGTCATTGAATAAAGAAGCGTTGTACACTAAATACAGTCTGGCGTTTACAGTGCTTTACACTCCACCTTCCTTAAAATGCTTGGAATTAAACTTCATAAGGAATTTTATGACTACTGGACCGTGCATCGTTGTGATAGTTGAAGAATAAAAGACGAACTTGATGTCACTTGCTATTTTATTTAACTTCTTATGTGCTCAACATGTTTCGGACATTAATATATCCATCATCAGGAGCTGGCGACTATTCTGTTGAATTACCACATTGGTCGTATTGTTCTTGGTTCCATGTGTGTTGGAGTTTCGGTGTGGTTCGGTTGGAACCAAGAACAATACGACCAATGTGGTAATTCAACAGAATAGTCGCCAGCTCCTGATAATGTGTATATTAATGTCCGAAACATGTTGAGTACATAAGAAGTGAAATAAAATAGCAAGTGACATGAAGTTGGTCTTTATTCTTCATAAGGAATTACTGTGTACATTTTAGCTGAAAAAGAAGTGGGTCTTAACATGGTAAACGTACAATTGAAAATTCTGACAGCATTTCTGAATGAACATAGGAGAAAGGGCGAACTAACATAGGCCGATTTCTTTGCGGTCATCATGCGTACTATCATTTCGCATGGCATCTTTATTTAATAATATCTCCAACGTGTAATTTGAGATAGCATTCATTTCGTTGTTCAAATGATCATTGTGGAATTATATAAGAAATGCCAGGCATGGTGTGGTACATGACGACCAGTCTTATCTGTTACCTCACACCCAAATGAACATCACATCACCAGCCTCAATCAGGTGTTCATAATTCAGCAAGAAAATATTTGGCGGAGACACGCATGCATTTTCGGCAACTTGCAGTGATCAAATCACTTGTTAAAGAAGAAATCCATTATTCTGATATTAGTACACGAATCAAACACATGTGTTTAGACACCTGTATGGGCTCTAGCAGGGGCAGTTGATGGGTCGGCTTACGGCACGTAAAAGAATGAAACAGACATCCTCGATCAGCTCCGTAGTGGTCGCTGTCTAACGACAAACCGCTATATCATCAACTTGATCCGGAAACAAAACGACAGTTCAAGGACTGACATCACACAATATCGGAAATCAATGCTGTTCCATACCTCTAAGACGACGCGAACTGTCTTTTGGTTTCCTGAAGAACGCATTTTGGTCGAGTTTTGTCACAAGAAGAAAGGATCAATATTGTTCGTTATTAACTTCTGACACTCCAGAAATTTTGTTGTCCACTGCGTGAACAAAAGCCAGGGAAGAAAAGGATCATCTTGCAAAGCCACAATTCACGGCCAAACTCTACTACTGTGTGCATGGAGAGGATTCTGAAGAACGGCTGACAGGTTCTCCTCCTCCCATCCTACAGTCTGTACCTAGCCCCTCGACCTAATATCCTTTGGGGTCCTAAGTATAAGATGCGAGGCCAGCACTATGCGACTAATACGGCAGTCCGTATTTGTTGACGAAGGGCTGAAAAGAAATTTTGCCGCAAGGGAATTTTCATACTTCTGGAAGTTTGACAAAAATTCATTGATTTGGGTGGGGATTTTCTACAAAATTGAATATAGGGACAAGACTAGACTGACGCATGTTGTTTCCTATTCATTCTTTTACTTTATCGTGGCACGATCCCCGTACTTCGTTAATTGATGCTCGAATTGCTACACAATGAGCTGGCTAACCTTCTAAAGGCCTTAGAAATTTTAACAAGAACATCCCTTGCTCTCAATAAATCTTCCTTAACACTGTCAGAGATTTGTTGGCCACGGCCTTCCTGCGCCAGATCCATAATTTTAATTGAAATATTAGAGTAGTCACAGGATAATTATCCTGTGACTACACTACAGACGCGCCCCCAAGAATTCATCAACTCGAAATAGTGAAATTGTTATTTTTTGTTTTTCCTTTTACTCCACTGCTTTTGAGTTTATTTGAATACACCTAGTTAATTAAATAAAATGTAATTTATTTTAATCCTCCACTAATCCTAATTTTTTCCAAACATACCCTTTATTGTCGCTTAATTCTGAAATTAAATGAAATATGAATTAAAAATAACGTAAAACCGCCTTAACGCGAAACTCTTGTCAATCTGGAGATGCTGACGTTGCAGAGGTTACATCGTAAAGCTGATGAAGTAACACTCGAAAATTTTGTGTGAAGAATGACTCTTATCTTGTTGCACTGCACATTAATCATGATTGCGTCTTGAGCACACAGGGGCTCAGCCCTACTTCAGGACTTCTAAAGCACAATGGGTAACTGCTTTGTTCCCTCTTTGTTCTACTGATCTGTCTCCTCTTTCTAATACACTTCTTTTTCAGACAAACCCACTTCTAGTTATACTACTTCAGATAGGCTGTCACATTAAGAAGACTGGTGAAACACTGAATGTTTTTCTTTTCGTGTTCATTTGTAAATTTTGTGAAAGGTATCTCAGCAATTGCTAGTTCTCAACTCACACACACAACACACACACACAAACACACACAAACACACACTCACACACACACACACACACACACACACACTCTCTCTCTCTCTCACACACACACACACTCACACACTCTCACTCACTCACACAATCACACACACTCTCACTCACACACTGTCAATCACACACTGTCACTCACACACACTCACACACTATCACTCACACACACTCACACACTGTCACTCACACACACTCACACACTGTCACTCACACACACACACTCTCTCTCTCTCACACACACACACTCACACACTCTCACTCGCTCACACAATCACTCACACACACACTCTCACTCACACACTGTCACTCACACACACACACTTACACACACACACACACACATGTGATCTCCAAATTATTGATTAGCATTGATCTGTAGTCTGCAATTTTTATTTAAGTTTATACGAGCAACTATATGGTGAGGTAGATTCAGCCAAAACACAAATATAAATATACGGTTGAATTATGGTGTTTATTAGCAATGTAAATACTACAAGTTTTGGCCTATAGCGGCCATCTTCAGGTTTTGACAATTTTCTTGCTAAAAGAGTTTTATATAATATGCATATTATATAAACCTCTTTTAGCATGTAGTTTTTACGTTGTTAATAAACACCATCATTTAACCGTATATTATATTTGTGTTTTAGACTGAATCTACCTCACCATATATTTTAAACACACAACGGGGATGGCACACCTCAGTATTATACGAGAAACATTCCGGTAGACACGCTACTGGAAATTTTAAAATCCCCAAAATAAAATGGCGAAAAAGATCGAAATGCATGCCTAGCTTAAATACTCTATAATGCTTAACGACACTTTTTTAACTCGGCAGATTATGATTATACAGTATCGAATGCACTGAGCCATTTATATTGTGCGAAGTGTATTTAAGAATCTTGGAGCGCGGTAGTGGAGTATGTCACTGTATTAATTTTGACATGATTGGGAGTGATAAGACTACGACAGTTTACACCACGATACACATGTTTCGAATCACGTGCGTCCAGAATGCCTGTCCTGATGCTATCAGACAATGGAGGGGAGGGCGGAATAATGATAACTAGTAATATTTACTGCGTGCGTATTTCTTTGTCCGATTGTAAATAATTAACGGGTGCAAGAAACACGAAAAGTACAGTGCTGTCAGTAGATTTTACGTTTAGTTGCGCACGATTTACCTAAACACGGGCCTACGAGTGTACACGGTGGGACCTTGGTCTAACGACATCGATTTAAACGACACCTCGACCATAGCGTCAGATATTCTGTGGTATCAATCAATTCCTCACTGGATAACCATTATCTTATACTAATCTGCTAGAACAACACGAGTTTATAACGACACAAAACATTGTATCCATATTATGACGTGATAACCGAGTATGACGGTATTAAATTATGTAAAACAGGGCTGACCAACATGTGGCCTTCGGTCTCTAGAACATACTTAGGATAGAGTTTAACAAATACAACAGATCTACGCCATATGATATATCAAATTTATTAGTAGAGAAGATGTGTACAAATTAAAACTCGTCACTTTTAAGACAACATAGTGTAAACCAATAATTATTTGTGTTTTATCACGTTAATAAGACCTGCTATCTTATCATTTAATCTTACTTTCAGCGTTAATTTATTGTCTGCAAATAACGGCCTTCTGGTGGATTCAATCCCCTCCCCCCCTTTGCGACACATGTGCACAGAAATGAGGCCCTCAGGTGAGTCCTTAACGAATTATGTGGCCCTCCTGTGGGTTAAACTTGGCCCGCTCTATTGTCCAGGTTCCCAAGTTCGCACACGGGAACGTGTGTTGTGAACAGAGGAAACTAATCTCGTAGACAGTGGTGCGCCCCAGTTACAGTTACCGCTGATTAGCCTTCAACGTCAACAGAGTGAATTAAGCGATGTGTTCGAATCTGTATAATATAGATCCATAAACCTCAAGGTGGGAGTATAAAACTAACTTTAAAAAAAATAATGGGTCATATTCAAACACACACGGGCGTGATATACAATCAGGAACGCTTTCAAGCGTCGCACGTAACGGTCTCGGTACATAACATTCCTCTCAAGTCGTGTCTTGTAGCTGTTGTGGAAAGCACCGCCAGGGTAAACCTCGTCACGAATTCTTGAAACTCTATTTCATGTTGCAAGTTCAGTTGCAAGTTTGTGTCTTCTCCTTCATCGTATTTGGCACACGTCCCACAATTTACACCACTTCAAAAGTTCTTTGCATTACTCGAATGGCACGATATCCACCTGCCACATTGTCTTAAGTTCTGCAACGTGAGAAAAGAAATTGCTCTTCTAATTATTACTAAGGCCTTCTCTTAACTGCACGTCACGTTATTTAGTGGCTTATTACAAAATGGTTCCACTATGTATGCCTCAAAACATTTCTTTATTAGGAAGTGCACTTTGTGTATTGGACACTGTCGATTTTTCTTTGGTTACAGCAAAAGACTCTTTGCGAAACCAGATCTGTTTCTGTCGTGAGACGAAAACGGAAACATACCAATTTGGATTCGTTAGAGTCAGGTAACTCGCATCTCCAGAGACCGTAATTAGCTGCACGTAATGGACCCAGGTAATTGGATTTTGTGTTATATCTGGTGACATAGATATTTTCTGAATCTTCGCGATTTTTTAATTTTTAAATGAAATGTATATAACCTTACTGTAGCGTACCTGTCTGAAAGAAAGTGAAAACTACTAATCAGAGCATTTTAAAATAATTATTTTCCCTGTAGCAAAGATCCGGTTTCGTGGTACAGTATTTATCCCCTGGTTTGTACCGAGGACGCAAGGAACTTCTTTTATTAAAAAGAACGAAGTCCCTCAAGTAGTCAAGAAATTCCGTTCCAATTTTGTAACTGAAATTTTTATTAACGTTTCACTAATCTCCGTCACAACGTATTTTCAGGAGTTTATATCCATTCCACATGCTCATATTTTTAGAAAACTTTAACTATAGGTTAAGTTCAAGCTTGCCAAGTGACATTCTTCCGTGACGTTTTCCCACATAAAAGTTCTATGAATTTCTAATATCTGCCCTATGAGTCGACGTCCTCTTTTATTGGATGCGTTTGCGTAAAAAGCGAAAAGCGACTATTAGCTTCATGTCCGTCCATCATTCTGTCTCTTCGCTTATATCGAGGTGGCTCCCACTGGACTGATTTGTATAAAGCTTGATATTGGGACTTCCAGGAAAATCTGCCGAGAAAATCGTAATTTGTTTCATATCGGAAAATATCATGCTCTTTACACGAAGACTTAAGTATTTACTTTGTTTTATTCTACAGAATAAGAAAAGAATATTATAAATTACGATCAGTGGTTTTAGGTTCATTCTGTAAGTCATGAAAGGCCCTATTAATTTTGCTATGGTCTCTCCGTCCGTCGGCACACAGCAACGCGGCTTCCCCTGGACGGATTTTCGTTATGTTTTGTATTGAGGAACTTAAGGAAATCTGTCGAGATACTCCACATTTGTACAAAACCGGACAGAAATGTCGGGCACATCCGAGGGAGACCTAAATGTGCTTCATGTTGAGGGCAGTGACATATATAGCGCCACCATAATGGCGACGGTTCTGTGATTTATGGTAACGCATTCAATATTTAATAAAGCGTAAAGAAATAAACCGTCAGTCATAACAAATCTTTTCACTTTGTCAGAAATGTGGTGTAATTTAAAACATATTTCGACCATCTGAGCCAAATCGAGGCAATATAACTAATTACGTACGAAATACTTGGTAGGAAATTGTATCTAGTTTATTAGAAAGAGAAAGAGATTTCTTCCCAGAGGATACTGGAAATTGAAAGAGGAAACCCAAAATCGTCTTCTTTGGAGATATCGTTTTGGAAGAGACTCTCTACCTGCTGTAATAAAGGCTCCGAAAGTAAGGATAGATAAACGACAAAATAATGAAATCACACTATGCCCCATGACGTTAAATTTCACTTAAACACTGTAACACTGTAAACTCGCATAAAGAACCCCGCGTAGTTTCAAGAAAACGAAAGAATAAATACGTAACTCTCTCCCAAACACCAACGCATTGACAATGATCCAGCGGATCCCCACCGAAAGAGAATTTAGTACCACCGTTCCGGATCCCGATTCAGGAACGAAGTCGACTCTGGAACGAGAAGATTCAAGTCACGGAGAAAAAAATTCGAAAACAGGGGAGAACGATAGGAAGACATGTGCCATCTGCAGGAAGGATCGGTAGGTACGACACATTGTAACCGCGGCAGTGGACGGTCGTGTTACATAAAGTAAGAGAAATTTCTTGACTAGGTAAGCAAAACTGCGCCGTGGATGTAGGTGGTAAATACGTGCCAAAATGCTTGTAATTAATAGTGTTGTTACAATATTACTTTCGTTTGCAAAACTTCAGATGTATGCCAAATGTTTTATTACGTCATGAACAAGAAATGAGAGCAATATTGTTCACAGTTGAAATTTTCGTTTTGCGTAACAAGGCAAACTATTATAGCAGAAATAGTCGCCAGGAATCGAAGAAACAAATAAATAGAAACGCTGATTAATTTGTCACTCTACGATTTCGAAGTAGCTGTTGCAGTATGAAGCTCTGTATCTATCCTGAAAATAGTCTTGCATATTGTTTTATAGCTACCATGTAGCCTCTGGAGCATAGAGGCATACGTGTGAGTGAAGGTGCTAATACGTTACACGAATACGTAATATCTTCCTGCAAATCTTTGCAGGACTGTACCTTGTGCTTCCTCGTTATTCGCTGTGGCTTCTGTAAAGAAACGGCAAGTGGTGTGGAGTATTGACTGACTTTATTACGAATCCTAATAGACAGTGTTAAATAAACACCAACGCTCTTGACATAATTAAAATCTCTTCGTCTTTTATAGTTTGTTTCATTTTCTCCTCAGCACCAGCCATAAACTGAAGCCTACAAAAAGCCACAAAATAAATATTTCATGCAGTACGTAACGATAATTGACTCCATATGAAATATTACAAGTATGAAATTTGATATTTCATGCATGTCCAATTGTTGCCGTTTATACACACACATATAAACATTGCATATTTGTAATCCAGTTTATGAATGTCATATTATGCACGTGCAAACTAGCCAGAGTGAAAGACTGGTAAGTGTGCAACACATAATATGCGGGATTAAAATATCTTAGTAATTAACCAACTTAATGCACAAATTCTTGTTTTATAATAAGTTTATTTTATGCCTGTACATGTTTCGAGCACCATGTGCTCATCATCAGTACGTCAAAATTTATTATACAGTATCTGGTATCGTCACACCTGTAGGTGGCCGTCCGGTGCACAGGCTGAGAGAGTCCTCTCTCAGCCTGTGCACCGGACGGCCACCTAAATGTATGATGATACCAGATGCTGTATAATACAATTTTTACCTCCTGATGATGAGCACATGTTGCTCGAAACATGTACAGGCATAAAATAAACTTATTATAAAACAAGAATTTGTGCATTAAGTTGGTTAATTACTAAGATTATACTGAGATACACGGTCAGCAAAGCATCAGAATTAAAATATCTGTTCTTTCAATTATCGCTCTACTTTTGGTGGTATAAATTATCGTATATTAATGTATCGTGTATTTAAAAACAGTTAATCTTATAATAACACGATTTATTTGAAAGCTGTCCTCTCGGGACACAGTTATTTAGAAGAGGGTATCTATTGACATTGATAACAGCATGGAGAGAATTTATTCGTTTCTTGTTAACGTGTGACAAAGTTTAATGCTTCAATTATTCTTTTACTTTAAACTAAACTTGTCAAACTATTTAATGTTAGTATATCGATCTACCGAGCAATTCAACAGGTATGTTAAGACTCTACAGATAACATCTCCCGTTAAGATTTGAGAATTTCGCAACGTTTCGATTAATGTTTAGGTCTTCTGGAATCTTCCGCCGTGTAAACTGGCAAATATTTACGGACATTTTGAAGTACCTTTTGCTTTCAAATTGATAGTTAGATATTCCAAGTAGAGTGATAATACTTGGTCCTGGATTTGAAGGCGTTACAATCGATATCTGCTCAACAGTCGACAGCATTCCTAGAAGGCTTGCTTCTTCAGTATTCGCGGCTATGATATCGTTTCGTTAGTATGTCGTAGAGCTCTTTTGTTCGTAAGGGATTCGTAGCCCCTGTAATATACCGCAGATTAACAAGCACTTGACACAAATAAAAATAACCTTCAAAATTATTATATAAATCATTGAGGAAACACAAAGATTTTGACACTGTGTGCTTCTTCGTCTCTCAGATAATTGTAAATGATAAAATCAGAATCGTCATCCTACAGTTTCTTCCGCGATTGCAGATCTAAACATTTCCTTCAGTGCCTGTTGTCAAAAAATTTTCACGCTATAATCTTCATTAAAATTAAGATGCCTCTTATATCGTTTTCCGATTTTATTTCACTTTTTTACTACTTCTTCACCGAAGCTTTTGGCAATGACTACTCCGTATTGACACTGTGAGATTAGAATCCCTATTATTACAGAGACGGTGCGAAAGCTTGAAGCATTCTCTAAAACTGCTTTTTTCTTGTAGATAAACAGCCTCATGTGTATAGCCGAACTCAAATAAAATATCTAAATAGTAACGAAAGGACAGAATTTGACTGTAGATAATGTGTTACATTGGTTGTGAAACTGTATATTCTTGCCTGTGAACCACCACGTATCAGAGTAATATGACTCCTCCATATTTATCATTGAAAAATATGCTTGAAGACATAAAGACAAATATTCCCGGGAAGCGCAAACATTTATCTAAAATTTTATATCATATTACGCATCAGAAGTTCAAACAATGAACGATGAAGATTCTGAAAACCACAGTGCTTATATTGAAACGTGGAAACTGCTATCCAAGGACTTAAAACTCCAACCTGCTATATCTATGAATTTAACTTTTCTCTACTCCTTTAATATACGATAATAAAGTTTAACACAATTTAAAAAAATATAATATAGAGGAATTTGATAAACTGGCTCTCAATGAGAGACGAATTACTCTAACAATTACATGTAAAAAATTTATGGGTATCTGCAGAAATTTTCTGGCCCCGTTAGCTAGATCTCCATTTGTCTTCACAATTCCTACGTCAAACTGGTTTTCTTGAACTCGCACTCTGCTTGGAGATGTTGGTGAAATTCTAAAGAAATGACGTCGTTACAAATTTTATTCCACAAATCAAAGCGTATGGGGCAGCAAGGAAGTGCTTATTCTATCTCTCCTTTCGAACATCTCTAATTAATGTTCCAGGACATGGCGTCATTTTTCCAGAAGTACAAATTTGATGTTGTTTTATAAAATACACGAATATTATGTAGTTTTTTGGTAGTTATCTGAATCAAAGTTCAAATGATTTGCAAGAGAATACCTCGAACACTAGAGACCAGGCATTTGTTTTACTCTTCATGAGCTGCAGGTTACGGCGCTGCATTGTTACAAGTGAATTTTAACAATTTAAAAGTATATACTACAACCGGTCGGAACAATTATTTGGTTAGAAGGTACAAAATTATTTTCTGAAATGTAGGAATACATATTTTCCGAATAAGGGAGGTCAGAAGCATCTGGTAAGGGATGCAAAAGGTCAGTGGTATAGCAAAGAGAAGGATGGTAACAGGGCAGAGAGTGAGAAAGAGTCATGTGTGAAGTAGGATAGACAGGTAACTGAAGAAAGAGACAAATAGAGGTTAGAATAGGATAGAAGTTGCGGTAAGCATTTACAAAAGAGAATTCTGGTTGTTACGTATTTGTCAACGTCAAGTTTAATTGAGTTTTGAAGTCTGT
>Ga0131853_10013472_pt1 | contig 14992 bp, 2 predicted proteins | sample TergutLab28metaG_FD_92764 | JGI IMG/M metagenome (GOLD analysis project Ga0131853, IMG submission 92764) | Labiotermes labralis P1 segment gut microbial communities from Petit-Saut dam, French Guiana - Lab288 P1 (version 2) (version 2) | ecosystem: Host-associated > Arthropoda: Insects >... | reverse complement strand
CTGACTGTACAGGAAAAATGATCTCCTGATGATGAGCTTCCCGAAAGCTCGAAACATGTAGAGAATAAATGACGACTACCCATGAAAATAAAGGATAGTCCACAAGTGACATCGTGTTGGTTACTTTTTAAACAATGCACAAAAAAGTTTTTTTCTTTTGGCCCAATGCAGCAAATATGTGCATTTAAGGGACTGAATTTACGCTACATTTTCACTAGGAATTACTTTCAAACATGGTGGTAGTTTTTTTTATTGAACCAAGAGGTTTATAACCATGTTCACGACAACCCGACACTGGTCCCTTTATTATGCCAGAAGAATCTACTCCACCCTCTCCCATTCTATTACGTTAACAGCAATCATATATCTACGCCTTGGTCTTACAAGTGGTCCTTTTCCTTAGCGTTTCCCTACAAAGCCCTCGTCTGTTTATATATTTATGTCAGTCGTCGCTGCTGCTACCTGAAATTATGGAAAATTGTAACAAATCCTTACGACTGGGTGTTTTTTGGCCGCAATCTGATGAATTCCATTAGTCTCAGTTGAGAACTGAACCTGGACTGTCCAGCCCACAGCCCACTTCAGTAAGTGAGCTGTCACAGCTCTAGGCATTGTGAAATCATATTCTAGGCAGACCGAAGTATGCTATTTGTGGACTGAGACACATTTTCTGTGACAGTGTGCACAGTGGCGTCACGGAGACTCCCGCAGGGAACACTAAATCGTCTGCGACAACTGCTAGGTCTATGCCCGGGAAGAGCCAGCTACTTTGCAGCCGCACGCATTTAAATTAGCAAATTACGTGCCCCTCTATGTAAGGGGTGTACATACTTCTTACGTTGTTGTGTTTATAGTACTTATGCTGTGTAGATAGAGAACATCGCCTTCGAGAGAGCAGCAAGCGTGCTTCGTATTCCGAAGGGTTACGTGGTGACAGGCTAACGTGACTGAGGTTTGCTTTTTTGGTCAGTACCTGCAGGCAATAGTTTGGAAATTATCTGAAATTAGACCATGACCGCATTTTGTTAAGCACTAATCATCTTATCCGTTGATTTTACACAATGTGAGAAATTTGTTTGCTGTAAACCCTCCACAAAGCGGTTTCATCGAACGCGGTTTTTTCTAAAAGTTTTTGAATACTCGTGTAATTAAATATATGGAAGAAAATTTGCCGAGCGCTAAAAAATTTAGATACTCGGGGGGGGGGGGACATGGGAATTTACTAAACCGCTACGGCAGATGGCAGCGTCATATACTCAGGCATTTAAAAAATGTTTACTATTCAATAATCTATGCATTTGAAGCAATGAGCCATCCATAAGTATCAGTGTTCACGTAACAACATTTACCCCGTAATAATATGCAAAAGGCTGCTTTGTCTAGAATCCTTCCCACTCACCCTTCGCTTTCAAAGAGGGGTCACTGCTTTCATTTACTGAGTTGTTTCCTTATTTATACGAATTCCTGCCATTGCATCAGCGGGACCTTGCGGGTCACAGATACCTTAAATATATACATCATTAGTGTGTAATTTTTTCCTTGGTGCAGCAGTCCCTATTTGGTCAGGGCCTCCTCCCTATTGAGGCTTCACGATCACACTCAGACACACCTCACTCAATAAGTTTCTTCTGGATGAGTGATAAGCCCGACGAATAAACTTCTACTTGACAACAAACAGCACTCACAAGAGACTGATATCCGTCCTCCCGGTGGGGTTTGAACCCGCAATCCCATCAAGCAAGCGGCCGCAGACCCATGCCTTAGACCACGCAGCCACTGCAATCGTCTATACTTTGGCATACTTTCTCATTTTACTGCTCATATTCTACAGTGATACTGCTACGGTAACGTTAAAATCTTTCCTTTTTTCTCCACTAATTTCCTTGGTTTCTGATGCTATTCTTTAAGACAATATTATACTCGACTATTCTATCCGTCGAACTTACATTTTAGTGGTATAAAACTCAGCTATATATTCGGTTTTCATCAAATGTAAATATGTGCTCGTACATGTAGCTGGGTTTTATGTTCGACGGATATAATAGTGTGTGTTTTACTGCCTTAATATTTAAAATGTAAAGAGATGAATCACTTTTTGCTCTACTGAATAAAATAGAAACAGATAGTGCCTAACACAACTTTAATTAATTATTATTTTAAATAATTCACAGCAACATGTTTCTGCTCTTAAAAGCCACCTTCAGGCTGAATGTAAAGGAGTATATATAATACAATGTTATAAAATGGACGAGACCAGCCTGAAGACGGCTTTTAAGAGCCGAAACATGTCACTGTGGATTATTTGAAATAATAATTAAAGTTTTGTTAGACTCTATTGATTGTTACTTTATTTATTCGATTATAACACAATGTGCCTTCCGTTTCCCTGTAACTTCCAGTGTGGATTGTCTGTAACTAACTTATGTAATTTAAATTATAGAAGGCATCATTAGACAAACCAGGAATAAACAAAGAGTAAATAATATATATATATATATACAGCGTAATCATTCCAAGAAATCAAACACGGAAGAAAATCTCATCTGATTTTTTTTTGACGTTTTACTTCACATTGTAGGAACTTAATTGTTTATATCATTCTACAATAAACCTTCTGACAAATGTACGGAGGAAAATGTTTCAAGTCTCTCTGGGCCTTGAAACCCCTCTGTTAAATGTCAAACTCTAATCTTGCAAACTGAAGAAAACGGAACCCCTTTTAACATGTTTAAAAGTTTCTGTTCTAAGTAGCCTGTCACACTCGAACCCACAACCAAGAGCCTAAGTTTACTAAAACACAGCAACACTAACGCCCTACGGGGCTTCAGTGAAAACTGATCCTCTCAGTTTGGTCACCTCTGCTAGCTACACAGTTTCCCAGAGCGACCGACCGGCCGAGCGACCGACGAGCTCCCTTCGTGTTTTCAATGGATTTAGCAGCAGCAACGCGGGCAGAAAGCACATAAATCTTAACTGCAGAACGAAACTGTAACAGATGCAGTGCGAACAATCCGCACCCTACTTATGATAACGTCACTCGCCTTTTGTACGAAAATGAATGCGATTTTCATCAGATAACTAGGTCACGATGCTAAAGGAATTTAATAGAAAATAATGCTACTTGCTTATCATCGCACAATGCGATGGGTTATATATGAGCTCATTCGTAAAGAACCCCATATATACTAAAATTCTCTAACTTTAATTTATTGCTGTAATATGCGCAACTTTAGAATCAAATACAGAACTTGTGTCGTTATTTTAATATGTTACGTATTTCAGGCATTAATTAGATTTATAAAATGAATAAATAACCAACAAATTGTCTTTAATTTTATGTTGTTTTTCATTTATAATATTTTCACCAACATGTTTCGGTCATTAATCCTGCCATCTTCAGGATGATGTTTTTTGATACAAGAATGCAGTTGTAGTTTAAAGTGCCACATTATAAATAAAAATGTATCATAAAATTAAAGTGCATTTGTTGATGGTTTATACATTTTACAAACCGTTGTCAATATCTAGCTGAACTGCACCAGTCTTGCTTCACAGATGGACTTCGCTGTGTACCAGGAGATACTCCGCAAGATTCTACTGAAACAACAGAACCTGATGAAAGTTCTATGGCTGTCAATAGAAGGTAGTGAAAAGGTTTAGTGAAACCGATACCGACTACGGCTAGATCGAAGGCAACACGTAGTATTGGATCCCTCGAACACTGGGTTCGAATGCCGAAATGCCTCTGGGCATATGGCTTATATCGGCAATTTTCTGCGCTTACCTGCGTAAATAGTGGCCTTGCGATGAGCACATTTCTGATGCAATAATGTCTTATCAGATGCTAAATATTATTCTGTGAGAAACACTGCCGTGTAACTTGCAGTTGGATACCAGGGAGCGTGCACGAAATATTTTCGACCGAGCATTTTTATACCGTATATTACAGACTACGTTTCAGAACAAGTTTTTCGCTTTCGTATGTAATTTTAAGTTCAAACGTCATGTATTCAGTACAAAATTAGGCGAATTGTTTGCCTATGTCTGACACGAATGTTGTTAATATCTATTTCTAACAATCCTAAGATCACGACGTGAGGAGTTGATTTCTGAAATTCAGAAATTTTACGTGGGATGAGTAAGTTTCAACATCACCGATCTAAGAGATTATTTAATGAGGCTTAACATCGTTAACAAACGGAGGTAAAAGAGATTAAATTAACTAAGAAGAAATAAAAGTGCAATGAAAAGTAATTGAATGACAGGAGATTTGCGTAGTTATCTCATAGTTCTTTCCTGATTAGCAGAAGACCGCTTCTTCTTAACGAGCTAGAATTAACCCATTTATCTTCGGTAATCTGTTTAACTGCCTTTATATTCTAAAGTTTTATGTTATGCTATTTGTGTCTGAATTGAATCAGGGCTTTAAAAATAACAATAAGAGATTACTAGATTGAATGTTTTCAGTGAACAGGGGTTTATCTGCGACCACAATGTCAGATACGCGCAAATATATAATCTTTGAGGCCTTCTCATAAAGGAGCACACAAACAGCTCTTAATTGTAATCGGTACGTAAAATATACTTAGATTTCATTTAACTAACCAAATGCACTATATTAGTTATATTCAGGGCATATCTCCGACAGCTTGCGGTACAAGTTTGCCATCTTCAGGGAGAAAAAATGCCAGTTTTAAAACCAATTGTCAATGGTAATTCGTTATTTGCAAATTTATTTAGTGTGTACTAGCTTCGCTGTTGGTGTCGATTAGATATAAATGGTATAAATCTTACAAAAAAACAATAAAAATAATTTTACTTTTTGTGTGTCATGTTTAACTATGTAAGAAATGTTTCAATCATAGTTTAACCACAGTTTTTAAGGCCTGTACAGGTTTTACATATTATACTTAATCGACATCAACAAAGAAGTTACTACAGACTGAAGTACCCTGTACATAGCAACTTATCATTGGAATTAAGTTTTAAAAGTGGCATTTTGTTCTCCCTGACGATGGTAGACTTGTACTGAAATGTGTCGGAGATGCACCTTTAATATTTATGTATAATAATATTGTGTATTTGTTTGGTGAAGTAAAAACTAAACACACTTACCTAAAAATGCACGGTATGGACAACTTTAAAACTATATGTACAAACGTGTGTTTTCTAAGTCTTCCAGGTATAAAATTCTCATTAGTCAGAAAACAAATATAATTTCATTCTTAAAAGTATGGCTTATTAACCCATTAGTTTTGATGCAAATTCGCCTTCGTTTTGGTAAAAAAATACACTTTTCTTCTTCCACTCTAGTATATTCGTTTGGTTAGAATTATGATAATGATAATTGTCATTGTAATTTGAAAAGTCTATAAATTTGGCACTTTCATAACCATATATTTAAAAAAGTTTTACTAATTAAGTAAATCAGACCTTACAAAGGGAAAAATGCTTGTCTCTGAAAGCCATTTTTAGTCTGTTCAGCGAATGATTCTGTTAGTGCCTCGTATCGTATATCAAACAATTGGACAAATAGTGAACCCTGAATTTGAAAAGTAGGTGGAAAGAACGCGTGGTGTGCTAATTTGGCTTTCTGCCTCGCCATTTTCCTGGACGAACAGAGGAAAACACGAGAAAACTCAATGAAAATGACAGGACACCAACCCGAGATTTGAACACTACCCCTAAAACACGCAGACAGATTGATACCTATTCATCTGAAAATATCGATAAGTAACTATCGACTGAACGTAAAGCTTGTAAAGGGGTCACTACTGCCAACAGAAGGTGAAAGAACAACAGCGTAATTAAACAAGTTTATACAAGCGCCTGACGCTTGTATGTCAATGATTAGAAAGATAGATTGTTAACAATCTCATTTCACCTCTCGCTTCTACAGAAGATGCAAAACATCAACAGTTTTAACACTCTGTAGCTAATATTTGCTGAGGACTTCAATGATATGGATTGTTTCTGGAGGGTAGCTTATTGTTAAAGGTGGGTCGCCAAGGTTAATAAAATATCAGTTCCTACCATATACCTAGGGTGATCGACTTACTCATACTAAGTATATATTCCTTCTAATTCGTACGGTACCGAGGGAAATATTGCGTCTTCACTAGTTTCAAAATATTCATGCAAAAATAAGTTCAACCACACAGTATAAATATGCCCTTCAAATTTATTTACCAAAATACTGTCTTTTAATTCAAGAAGGAACGCTATTGACAGTAAGGGACATCTACCCTCCAACAAATTTCCTTTCTTATGTTTTCACTTTATTTATTAGAATTTATTAGACTGCCTTTAAACGCAAAGGAATTCTTATTTCGAGTTAGTAACTGTGAACCGTTAATCGAAACGAATCCAATTGCAATTTCAGTCCCCATTTCTTTCCCCTCGTCCTCCTCTTACCCTCCACCCAATGACTGTTCTCCTCAGTCTACCAGTTCAGATTCTCAAGGCTTCTAGATTAAATCAGACCCGTTCGAATTTAGTTAGTTTGTGCTTAAACTTCAGCTAAATTTATTTGAGACAGAAGGAAATCAGCCTGTTTCGCAGCTATATCTGCTGATACGACTAAGTGCAAATTAATCATTCGCATAGACATTTTTCTGTGCGTAAACAACTGTGAATTTGGAGTCTTTTTAAAGTTTGGTATTTATATACGAGTTTGACACAGATTGTTTATAGCAAAATTAAAGTACCTGTCGAAGTACAAATAAGCGGGATTTGATTTTTAAAACATTTATTATGTATAACTTATTTATTGCTGAAGCTCTGTATCTGACGGGGGAACTTTTTTTTGCAAATTAATTCATCCGTTTATTATTATAAAAACATTTTTTCATTCATGTAGAATTACTCTTTTCTTCGTGTAAATTCTCTCTACATTATTCATGACTTAAATTTTTTCATGGTAGAATTAAGCGGGTCATTTCTTAAGGTATGTATTTTAACACTTGGCAAGAATTCTTCATTGTAAAAAGTTAAGGGAACCCAATTACAGGTCTGTACAGGCCCTGAGGGTTCCAGGAGGCTCTCAGATTTCAAGACAGTCGGCACATGCAGATGGTAAGGTTGTCAGCCCTACACATCGGCTGCCGTTACCACCCAGGCATTATTCCTGGTACTCATTTCTATTGGAAGCTGAGTCGGCCACAGGGCCATAGCGCGGCCGAAAGGAATATGTCAATGAAAAATTCCATAGACACCATCAGGAATCGAACCCTCTGTCTTGTTGCGCAGTGCCTCAACCAACTGCCCTACTGCGTGTCCCAATCCTTCATTGTACTAAACGAATTTTAACAACGCATCCTTCCAGCAAGAGGCAATATAGTTATTCTATAATTTTGAACCAACTGTTCCCGTTTAGTAACAGGCCTCCTATAGTAAATTCCTTTCCTGTTTATGTCCTAAGGAAACTGGCATTGAGTGAGAGACTACCCGGCGCAACTCGTGCATTTCCTTTTTTGCACTTCATTTAAAGCTGCAACGTCCCTGACTAAGAAAGTCTTTTTAACTTCATTTTCGTCACAATGTACGGTATTAGGAAGGGAAAACTTTAGTTCTTCTCCCTCTCTCCCTCCTTCAAAGCACTATCTCCAACAAACTTGGACAATTAAAGTCGTTGCTGTCATCGTTTGGGGTGGGTGAGCGAGATTTCAGACTGGCGGGTGGAAGGGGGGTGTGCTTGCTGAGAGATATTGCACTGAGCTGTTTAGATGTCTCTGGATGCTTTCCAAAACTTAGGCAAGGGTGAAAGTTAATATCCCTCCAACTCGCTCATCCTTCCTCCACTTGCAGGCAAAGCTTGGGTGGCGAGTTTTAACCTTTGTTACCTTTCTTTGCAACACGAAGAGGAATGATACAGTATGATTGTTTTTTGGTCCGGAGCCTTCCTCGTAGAACGCACATTTCTAATACTTGTGCAAACATAAATATTCCCTGCCCCTCGTTCCTACCGCAGACCAAACACAGAGCACTTCAAGAAACAAAATGCCTTCCGTTCTCTTGTCAATATTTACGGCAGCTGCGGCTCGTACACAGGCGTGAAAATTTGGCGGTAGAATTTTTAGGCTAGTTTGTAAAATGGACTGTTAGCTTCTTCATGTCGGGCCGTATGTATCTCTGTCCTCATGGAACAACTCGGCTTCTACTGGACGGATTTTCATGAACGGTGATATTCGAGTATTTTTTCAAAATCCGTTGAGAAATTTCAAGTTTAATTAAAATCTGACAAGAATAACGTGTACTTAACATGAAGGGCAATTTACATTTTTGATCACATCTCACTAATTTCTTCTTAGAATGAACAGTATTTCAGACAAATCTGTAGAGAAAACCATAACACTTTTTATGTCCAATAATGTGTTTTTTTCGAAAATCGTGCCATTTATGAGACAAAATGGAAAAATATGTTAGAGCCGGACAGACCACAGAAGACATGGCGCATGCGCATTGCATGCTGGGTACGTGAGACTACAAATACACTCTCAAATTGTGTAATAGTTTTTGCTTTTCCGTTGCAAAAATGGTTGAACTTACTAGCCGCAATGTTACTTTATTGTACATTGCTTGCCTTGCTTGAGTGTTATTCCAAATATCAACCCCCAAATTTCTTTAACTACAAGCTTAAATTTTCCTTGCTGATTATGGGTGTTAATCCTTCCACTTTGGCACCAAGAACTTAGCACATATATCGTGATACGGACACGAACAATAATTGTACTGTTGGGAAGAAAGCATGCTTTTGATTGTAAACTAAACACTGAAGATATACTTAATAGCCAATGCCCTGCCCTAAACAACCTCTGTGTCTCTTCATTTGTAATAGAAATTTTTGCCTACACTTCGTGCGATTTTTAAAGTTCTGTAAAAACTTTTGAACTCCTTGATGGATGTTTTGTTAAAACTGCTCCATTCATCACGCCAGTGGAGGAAATGAGTCTTTAGCACTTTATTAGTATCCTACAATTGATGATACGAATGTGTAACTTCGGGAATTTCTTAGTTTAGCATTAATTTAGCACCATTATATCGCGTTTTGAAAAGCGTGACAGTAGAGTATATGACATTTGCTGGTGTACGATTTGAACACAATAAAGAATATGGTAGCTGCATGAAACGTAGCCTATATATACTTACCTTTTGGTTTAGTAGATATAATCACAGAACCATTAAATTAACCATAGGAGTTGTTGCAAATTAACGATGAAGGCCAGTTCGTGATCAGATGTGACGCCAGGTTTAATACTAAGAAATACGCGTGTTGTTCACAGAGTGTAGGTCTGTTAACGTGCCCCGTACAAGTGTTATAAGCAACAGCTCTTATTTCCCTATTGAGATTCACCGATTTGTCTTTCTACAAAAAGGAAACTTTGCATACATGAGGTAGGAAATGAATCTTTGGAGGTAAAGCAGGTTCTTTTTAGTTTCGTAGTTTAATATCATTTCCAGCTCCCCAACATTTCTTTTTAGGCGCCTTCGCAAAATTACGAAAAGTGACTAGTTGCTTCGTCATGTCTGTCCATCCGTCCATCCGTCCGCATGGAACAACTTGGAGCCCACTGGAAGGATTGTCATGAAATTTGGTATTTGAAGATTTTTAGAGTATATGTCGAAAAAATCCATCTAATTAAAATCTGACAAGAGTAACGGGTCATTTACATTAACGCCAATATAATTATGTTTATGATCATATATCGCTCCGTTTTTCTTAGGATGATAAATTTTGCAGACAAAGTTTGTAGAGAAGATCAAAACAAACACATATTGAGTTCAATAACTTTCTTTCCTTAAATCATGTGTTAATGAGATGATGTGGAAAAAAGTACTGTAGAGTCGGAGAAGCTACAGATGACAATATGGTTCAGGCGAATTGCATGTTGGATAGCTAAGTCTACAGACACACACTCAGAATATGTAACACTTATTGCTTTTCCACTACGAAGATAGTTGCACGTATGTTCCTCGGTGTTACGTATACAATCACTGTCTGTCTTATTACTCCTATGGACATGAATCACACAACGGATCTTCCCCCTTGACCTCCCAAGCTGTTTATAGGTGCACGGAATGTAAGTGGAATGAGGAAGTCTTCCTAAGTCCGGGAATTGTGCTGCTGTCACAGGGTGAGTGTCGCCTGAGATTTAGAGACAGAATAGTAGTCTCGTCAGCAGGATTCGAATGAGCAATGAAAAAAATTAACGGACGTTTGACACTTGAAATAAGGTCAGTAGGATGTCTTGAAATGTCGGACACCAATTACCCGGTAATTGAACGGCATATCTCGGAATAATGAAGAACTGAAATGCATTAAAATTAAGCCTAATGTCGCACACAGGAAGACGGTTATGGCAAAAATGAATAATTGTTTTTTAATAATACTTTTTTTTCTCTACAACTGCTTTGCACGTCTAGACTTTAAGGCCAAAAGGCTTCCTTTGAAGGAAAACTCATTTCATCATTTCGAACTCATTTTAAAGTCTCATGCTATAGAGATTTTTGTTATGATTGAGGTATGACTTTTCCATGGCAGCGAGAATTTAGATATTTTCCTCTTAGATTGCAATGACTGCTTTTATGGTAGATGGACCCAAACACGTTGAACAAATCTACGGCATCCTGCTTTACTTTTGATCTATGTCAGTGTCTGTAGCCCATTATGTAGATGCACAGTCAGCACGATAAAATTGTAGTCATGTAGACCATCGCTAACAACAGAGAGAAAAATGATATGAATATATGCGAACGGCTGCACGATATAAGGCGACGTGAAGTTAACAGAACAACAGCTAAAAATACCATAAAGCACGGACAAGGAAGATCTAAGTTATTAATATAAAGTAATTGCCCTAGTGTAAGTTTGTCCCGTGTTAAATGAATTCACTTCGGAGTGAAATGTGCGTGTCTCAGTCTAAATCACATTTGATTCAGTTTCGTTAGCCCAAACGATTAATTAGGATTTCGCTTGAAACATTTTAATGGTGCTATTAAAACACAAAACAAAATAAAAAACACATTAAAAGTTTTTTTTTAAATTTTGTAACAAAAACACTACAAGTTTCGATTATGTGTTTTGTGCCATTGATGCTTTTTTAAGTCTATACTGGCTCTTGCAAGTAGGAATATATCTGAGGCACGTAGCTCCGTAAGGGCCTAATACTCGTAGGTAATAATGATTTCTGACAGAGTGAGACTTTTTCGAAGCCAGTGCATTTTAAATTTTTCCTTGTTATTTGGTTTAAAACTCAGTGTTTGTAACTGAAGACACTTTAAAATAGTTACGCAAAAATTAGGAGTATAATGAAAACACTCTATTTGTTTTAAGAAATGGGTGAGATTTTTGCGGTTCTTTGGTCTTTCCGCTGTAATTCATTGCATAACTGAAGAACAGTTAACAACACACTTTCACTGCACGATCAATGAATTCAGGAGTATTCAGTGTTACAGGCTTACAGTTTTTACACGTGTCTCTCAGGGTTTTATGGATGTCTCGACAAAATCTTTGCAGTAGTTCGACGGCATGTTGTATATGTTTTTGTTTAAATAAGTTCATTTTTATTTGAAGAATAAAATCCAACTATATGTCACTTACTACTTTATTATGCTTGTGTTAGGCTCAACATTTTTCGGACACCATTATGCCCATCATCAGGAGTTCACGACGATAGCGTTGGTTACCACATAGGCCGTCTGGTTCTCGAGTTGCTGCTGGTTGGAAGTTAAGTGGAGGCAGGATGGATGAGTGTCCGGACCGAGGGCTGTTACAGCCTTCGGTCCGGACAGTCATCCATCCTGCCTGCACTTAACTTCCAACCAGCAGCAACTCGAGAACCGGACGGTCTATGTGGTAACCAACGCTATCGTCGTGAGCTCCTGATGATGGGCATAATGGTGCCCGAAACATGTTGAGCCTAACATAAGCATAATAAAGTAATAAATGGCACCAAGTTGGATTTTATTCTTCAGTTATCAAGATGATGCACGGTCCAATAGACATCAAGTTCCTTTTTTTTAAAATTACAAGTTTATATGCCTGGTACACATTTTTCTAATGCTCATGAACCCTATCTTAACACCGGCTCCGGATTTCAGTAAAGATTTTCAACCTGACCACAGACCATTATGAATGGCCTGTGGGTATTACCAGCGTACAGCAGGAAATTAACGTAGATTTCTTGGATAAAATTACTTATGGAGTCAGGTGTCTGGCTTATCTCAGGACTATTCGTCTATACTTCTCTTTATCCAAGCCTACGGCTTCTTTGCAAGATAGCAACCAACAAATCGATATTCCAGACGCGAAAATGAAAAGCAGATAAAGCATGTCGCGTCTGTTTGACGACACAAATCCGTTTTAAATCCCAGTAGGAACCAAAAACGTATTTGTAATCCGGATGTCAGAATTCCACTCACAGAAATACCCTAAAAGGCTCACGTTTTCCATTGCTTGTAGAATAAAGAAAAACTGGCTCCGGGAATGAAACTGTATATCTGGTCGTCATTATACGTGAGAAGAGTCACCTTTCATGTATAACGTACTTAGGTAATTGTCCTATTTATAGTAAATAATTTTCAAACAAGCCATCACAAATTACTGTATACACAAGGCACTAACTTGAAAGCAACCTGTAATTGAAAAACCAAAACATTTCACTCCTGGACAAGGTACCATCTAACTTGTACAACGAATTAATCCTGCAGCTTTCCTTTCAAATTTTCTTGTTTTAATCAATCATCATACAGTTTCAGGCTATATTCTGAGTTACTGATGGGGCCGTCTAATCAACAGCAGAAAGAAAAGCACGTTTCAAAGGAAAGTAAAGATGCGACATGCTATGGCCCTGTACATCTTATAACAGAGCGGATATCAAAGCTGCTCATTTCTTAACCCATATCCTGCTAACGTGGAGAATATGGTGAGCTCCTAATAATGCCAGCAAATGGCAGATGGGATTTAATTTGGCGTTTAAAGGGTTAATATGTTACAATCAAATGTACACCGGCAAGTAAATATTTTGCATGTTTAAGCTATCTGGTCTCACGAATGTGCTGTTACATGGTTTTATTCGCTTCGGAATATTCTCACAAATTTACATCAGTGTGTAAAGTTTTATATTTCCGTGCATTTGTACACAATTATATAAAATATACACAAAAATGCAAAAATATTTCAACATACTATTTTATATTTAAAACATCATGCCTGCAACACGTTTCGATCCGTAATGAATCATTTTCAAGGAGGAACCCCATTAATTAGTTATGTATAGAACAATAATTAAGATATATGAAGAGTACGGAAGTGTGACGAATAATCCATGGCGAATATTTTTCACATTTCCTTGTCTCCTTTGGATTTCAAGATATCAAGACGTATAAAAAATTGTTATTCTAATGCTGTCTTAATTCTTGTTTTGTACATAATTGATTGATGTGTTTCTTCCCTGAACTTTGCCAATAACGGATAGAAACTTTTTAGTGGCATAATATTTTGAATATAAAATTGTATATAGAAGTATCTGTGCATTTTATTGGATATGGAAATACACCGATGTATACATTAACCACAGGCATTTAAAGTGCGCTTAATAACCTGTATTTTTGGGTATGCCACTCTCGTGTATGTATGTTCACCTAGAACATATTCCGTCTAGAGACCACTAATGCTGTCGCGTCTCATCTTGCTTTATCTACAGCTTGTGCTTTACAAGAATGATATAGAAGTGATTTTTATAAATCAGAACATTAAGAGTACAAACATTTTCAGTGTTCATTGATGACATAAAGAATATACAGGACGCTGAACGAATAGGAATCACTGTCATATGCATTAACACGGATTAAATTTTTGTCTTCTTCCATATCTTGCCAGATGCCTTTACATTAATACTCTGAAGACATTTCGGATTTGAGACATCTATTGGAAATGTTCACGTTTAAACATTCAACATATTTTTCAGTATAGGGAAAGTAACGTTTACGTGATTGATGGAGCGTTTGGAAAGCACTGAGCAAGTAAGACATACATTGTATAAAAATGTAGCTTCAAAACATGTTAGGAAAGGACCACTATAGAAACATACTGTAGACGGGAGATATAATTGAACTGAATTCCAGAGAAATATGATGCAAATAATAAACTCGATTCATCTGGCTTAGCATAAAGACAGGGAATGAGTTGTTATGAGATTGACTACCTGTACGGCCGGCAGTTCCTTCACCAGCTTAGCGAAGTATTTTGTTCCCTGGAATTGTTTTCATGTGCGTAAGTTTTCACGAAATGTCATAAACTGATTTTATTTTTGCCACATTACCATTAATGTGATCTTAAGGATTTCAAGACTTCTGCATATGACTTTTCTATCATACAGTGACAGCCAATCGGTCATATGTCACGAGTCAAGATACAAAACTGACCGACGCTGCTTAAAAACTTTTGTAAGTATTAGTCTCTGCGATGGTTGCGAACTAATGGAAGAGTTTATGCCTGTAGAAAAGCAGGTGTTCGTTGGTGTGGAACACAAATACAGACCATTCTGTTATTTAAATATTGAGATTTGAGAAACTTTTTAGAAGTTACTGCGATTCCTGCGGCATAGATAAATTTTTTTATAATTTACCCATAAAACGTACACGCACCATTATGCACAAGAACGAGTGGAATACTTAAATCTGAGATGGACGACCATACAGCTTAATGCCAGTACGAAGCCAACAGGCCAGAACTTTAGCTAAGAATGGTGATGCGCTTTTCTTCAACCTATGTGTTGCCTTTGCTTTCAATTACTGTGAAAACATGCTGTACATTTAATGCAAACCGGAGCCAAGTGTAGAGTACTTATACTGAGAAATGTGAAACTTCCAATTTCGTTTTTTGAATAAAGGTTGACCAACTAGATGACACTTGCTTTATTATATATTGCTCAACATGTTTCAGACGTTAATACGTCCATCTTCAGGAGCTAGCGAGTACTTGTTGTGTTGT
>Ga0131853_10013471_pt1 | contig 14993 bp, 8 predicted proteins | sample TergutLab28metaG_FD_92764 | JGI IMG/M metagenome (GOLD analysis project Ga0131853, IMG submission 92764) | Labiotermes labralis P1 segment gut microbial communities from Petit-Saut dam, French Guiana - Lab288 P1 (version 2) (version 2) | ecosystem: Host-associated > Arthropoda: Insects >... | reverse complement strand
TCTGTCCATCATCAGGAGTTTTTTACTGTACACACAGCAATGGTATATGTCATACAGGTTTGCTGACAGCTTGCGAGCAGGATCAGGACGGAACTGCAGTTCCGTCCTGATCCTGCTCGCAAGCTTTATGACATATATCATTGCTGTGTGTAGAGTGAAAAAGTCCTAATGATGGACAGAGGAACTGTCCGAAACATGTAGAGTTTCATTCCAAAAATAAATTTGAGAAATTAGTGCATCTAGATGCTTTTAGTATAAGAACTTAAAAATTAAATTGTGCGGGATGATGAGATCTTGAAGTCTAAACATGTATCGATAACGTCATATTGACACAACACAGTTGTACCGATAAGAAACGTTGTGATCAATTGAACACCGGCGGTTTTACAAATAATTTTATGCATCTATAACACAACATGAGACATCCCTTAAAACTGGTTATGGTTTAGATAGAAATGTTTTATTACAAATGTACAATTTATCTTGTATTCAGCATGTAATTTATATCGAGCTAGAAAATCCAGAAATTGATGATGATGATGATGATGACACATGAACACATTGGACAGATGATATGTAAGGATAGTACAGACACACTCTAGAAATGAACTTCCTGCTTTGGAACTATCTTTATGAAACACTGTCTTATGTAAGATCTGAAGGAAATGAATATGATTAAGCAGCTTTACTAAGACGTCAATATCTGAATACGGAATTTAGCCAGTGAGCCAGGCAGACTTTGTCTTCCTTGCGCAGTTCACAGATTCATGGTTAAGATGTGCGCGATTTATATAAATGCTCTGATATCAGTTTCCATTCACTTTGAAATGATGCAACTTCGTGATCATGGTCCGAGCTAGGCGAACCCTCATTTCGAAGTAGCTATACAAAGGGAAAAGATTGGAAAATCTGTTGCCAATTCAATCTGAGATATTTCTATGTTGGTCTTTCGACATTGATTTCCACTCCATATATTGCCTGGCTCTATGAAGGGGTACTGATCTTTTCTGTGATGTATATTATATATCTGTTGATTTGTGTGTCGAGAGCAAATGTGTTACTCAGACAGCACCAGCCTGGAGTCGGTAAGTTCAAGTGGGGATATACTTATTGTGTGTGAGTGTTCCGGTTGTTTGCGTCACAGCACAAGTGACCAACGGGACTAAGAACGTGTTTTATGTGGAACTCTTATGTTACCATACGTTTATTGCTTTACGCCAGAAACAGCGATGAAAAAAGAACACAAAATATTTAATTATCCTATTTTAAAAACAGAATGTGTGAACGTGTGAGCACATGGATTGGTAAACTCATATTGTATACACCTTATATCATACGCAAAACATATCGTATTTTGGAAAGTACTGAATTCTCAAGGTGTAAAGATGAGAAATCGTGACTGTCGTTCCATGAAACAAAGTATGTGAACTATTACTAAAAAAAAATGGTCATGAAACATGTGCGCGTGTGTGAATGTTAGGTCTGTACTTCCCGCCATTGTTAAAAGATATTGTTTTAAATGAATTACCGATGATGATGATGATGATGATGATGATGATAATCACTGTCCCTAAATCATATGTGGTCAGTGGTCTTCCTCTGTGATGTAATAAAGATGATTTCACGCTAACGGAGCCTGCCACTTGTTTCCGGACATTTCCCGGGTTCCTACCGCCTGACTCGCGTCCAACGGGCACAGCTCCTACGCTTCCGGCCATTTCCCGTGTTCCTACCGCCTGACTCGCATCCACCAGGCGCGGCTCCTTTCTTTCTGTTCAGTCCCTTGGATCCTGCTTCTTGACGACCACTCTTCAGTTACAACTGTCTTGTTTCTGTTGTTTCTTGCGTTGAACCGCCTGAATTGCGTCCATCACAATTCTCTTCCTAGCGTTCATTTCCTCGTTTCTTAACTTAGTGACGTCCATCAGTTGCACGTTTCTTGTTTACATTTTCCCCGCGTTTTTATTGCCTGACCTTTGTCCATATTTTACAGCTCTCCTGATTCTATTCGTTTTCTGCCTTTCTACCTCGTGGCTTTCGTCCATAACTTGCTAGTCTGTCGTATTTCCGTCCATTTCGTACATTCGTACAACGTTGCCCTTGTCCTTCACTTGCAAATCTCTATCTTTTCCTTCACTGTCTGCATCCTTGCCGCTAAGCTTTTACGTCCATCACTAGTTTTCCGCGTTCCTACCGCCTGGCTCGCCTATCAAATGCAAGACAATAGTCTTAATGGCTGCTCTAAACCCACTTGTTAATTTGTTAACCTTTTCGTAATAGATCGTGCCTTCGTGTGTTGTAAGCCACAGTATTTCATCTGACTCATCCATCGTACGTGTACAGTTGTGTAAGTTGTGTAAATACTGAACTCTGCATCATTATACTTTAAATGATATTTGTAATTCAAACTACACTATCGATATTTTGCTACTCTTGATAACCGGCATTCTGCATCCGAGTGACTATGATTCTCATATTCTGATGGCACGCGTATGGAATTTCAAGTATACAGGGAATTATTTCACCATGAATTTTAGCTTTTTTTTTTGCAGATACGAACATTATAGACTGTTCCTAGTTGCCACACAGTTTGTGGGCACTAGCATAGAAGTGCCGCTCGCTACCTTAGTTTATATAACAATATAATAACAATAATAATAATAACAATAGTTGATAAGTTAGAGCTTCACCTTCCCACTTTACTGTCCATAGAATATTTCTCTTCGTGATTTAATACGGCATGTTGTGGCTTACCTTATACGTACAAAAAGGTAGAGGCGCTTACGGGATATGAGTGGAGCCTAAAATTCGTCATTTACACTTTATAGAATATTTTTCTGATCCATATCCTGTTGCAGTTCTTTTATGGCATATTCTTATAACTTCCATTCCATGCTTCATTACTTACGTAGTCCACTGGTTACCCGTTTCGTTATACGGCGGACCCGGTACTAGCAATGTGTGACTTTCTATTTCTGATTTTGAAAGAACTAGTCTGATGATTCCCGGTGACCCGGGCAGGTTAGGCACACTTATTTACCGTGGAAACCTGAAGAATGCTTGTACGTGTAATATACTTTCGTTGTGGTGCCCGTAGTTAGCGTGAAACCCAGAATAATAGGTGTATGTGTGTATGTATATTACACTGTGGGATTAGTTCCCGGCGACCCCTTACATAGTTACCTTGGACACCTCAATTATTTGTGTCCTTTTTATACCATCTGCTTTTCCGTAAGACTGATTTATGCGTAGTTTCGTCTCCTGCCATCTGTTTACATTCCGTAGAACTCCAGCGTTCAGCCTAGTGATATCACCTGCCATCTAATGGCGGTCCGTGGAGCTCTAACGTGGGAATGTGACTAGACAGACGTTCCTAAAGTGTATATAAGATTTGTCATCACGTAACGAAAGTATGGGGTTAAAGCAACGACAGGAAATATTCTGCTGCAACCGTATGGAAGCATATTATTTCGAAATGTATGTTACGTATCCGTGCCGATGATGGAAAAATTGGCGAAGTCTTTGAATGTAACTGATCAAACATCCCAGACCGTGACATAATCTATTCGGATACCTCGACCTTATAATGAAGAGGGTTGGTGGATGCGACAGTGGGAAATATTGAAATTACTGGGAGGTGACATCGTGTAATCTGGCAGCTATGTGCGAGAGAATCTTCAGAAAATAACTTTACAGATCATACGAGCACCCTCTAGCGTGCTGTGTTTTCAATTGTAATGAGAACACTTCAAATTTAATTGTGCTGCTCTCCCACTGTTTTTCCACGTAGTCCCGGCCAGGGTTAAGGAATTTATCGTACCATGAGGCAAGCTTCTCTTCCCCTTGCTAATATCAGTCTCTCTCCTTTCTTATCATGTCACAACTGTCGCTGTTTTTCAATTTGTGGTTCCCGAGTTTTTCTTCGGCGCTTGAAACAGATGACAACCGCTCGGCGAAGAAATTCCCAGGTGTAATCGCATTCTGGGTCGGTTCTGTAGTTGCGAAGTGGCGTGTCATGTAAATTAATTTTCTGACGAACATTTGCAAGGACTTTTCCGGGTAGCCTGCTTCCTTCGTGACATCTAAGGCGCTGAGCTTCTTTTCTTGCTTGCTGGCTCCTTTCGTTGCTTCTACATTGAAGATGGAGGTGGCAGATTGCTCCGAAACGTTAGTATCTGTCAACAGACAACAGAATGCAGTATTCCATAAATCGTTATTGCAATAGCAATGCGTTCTTGTATTTTTTGTGGCACTGTAATGTACTACTTTTGTCGTATCCCTATACCTGCACGCCCATGACAATGTTTGTGCACAAAAACCGTATGTATGAAAGTAACTGGTTGAAATTATTTGAAGCTAACGAAAGGAGAATTCATATACTTAAAACTGCAGTAATATTTGTTTCACTGGAAAATGGTGATATACACACGTGCACCTTGCCTCTCTTCCTTTGCTGAATAGATTCGCTTCTGATTGAATGGCAGTTCGAACGAACTAGAGCTGTAAAACTGACATTGAAGAAGTAATTATCTTTAGTGCTTTCACCTTTTATATCGGACCAGTCACTCTTTGAAAAAGTCCCGTGCCGTTTGAAAACTCCACACTTTGCTCACATGTTGTCTTTGAAGATGTAATGCGATTCCGCAAATAACAATCCATTATTTACGTGAACAGTAATAACCCGTTGGTCTTGATGTATTCTGTTTGACGTAGGAATATTTATTGCTGCGATTATTTCCGTGTTTAGAGGGTGAGACGTGTATTCGTAAAATATCGTTCTAAACACAAGTGAAAGCTGATAGTTTCAAAATTCTCATCATTGTTTATACATCTCAATATTCACAAAGTCATTTTTAAACAAAGGAAGTAACAGACAGTAACAACGTCATGGAGGGACTGCTGTTGATTCGCTTTTAGTTTTATTAACGACGCCATTTTAGGTACATGAATTAAAAGCTTTGATGTTGATGGGAGAGTGGCAATGAGTAGTTTTTAGGGAAGGGTTTGTAGCGATACGGTAGTGGCGTATTTGCGGATAAAAAAGAGTGAGGATTGTTGGAAGTCCAGCAAAGATTCGAGAGATGTAAATCTGGACTATACAGAGTGGCGCAGATTCGCTTAACACTAGAGGCAACATATTAAACATAGACTGTCAAGTGACTTATACGCCATTTTGTATAGCGAAGCGTTACCGCCATTTTGTATAGCGAAACGTTACCGCTACACCATTTTCTTTGTTAGACTCAGGAACGTTTTGATCGGTAAAAAAAATCGGTCCGCCATCCAACAGTCAAATCGGATGTCTCTTGAATGTAATATTTATTATTTATCCTCTAAATAACCAAATTGACGCACAGTTTTTCATGCATGTTTATTTCTATTCTCTGCATGTTCCCATCATCATGAGAATTATTGTGTCAGTACGCCACCTGGTTTATGTCACTCTGTGTAGATGATCGTCTAGTGTGCAGGTAAACACCACAATTAGAAAGCTCAAATTCTACCAACGACAAAGCATCCTACATACTAGACGATCTATACAGAGCGACATAAACCAGGTGTCGCATTGATACAGTAATTCTCCTGATGATGGGCACATGACTGCCCGAAACATGCAGAGAATAGAAATAAACATGCATGAAAAATTGTGCGTTAAGTCTGTTATTTACAAGGACCATACCAGGATGCACGGTCAACAAAACATAAAATTTATTATTTATATATTTACTTGTGATTTATGATGAGCCAGGATAGCCCAGTAGGTATAGCGACTTGCTACGGGCTGGACGGTCCATGCATCGAATCCTGGTGGGAGACGGGGTTTTCCGCACCCGTCCAGACCGGCCCTGGAGCCCACTCAGCCTCCTGTGCAATGGGTATTGGGTCTCTTTCACAGGGGTAAAGCGGTCGGGGCGTAGCGTTGACCACCCACCCCATCTCGTGCCGAGGTTAAAGAAAGAGTAGGGCTTATCTCTATTTCCCGTCTGGGCCTTCATAGCCTGTTCTCCGGTGAACTTTGCCTTTACCTTGTGGTTTATGTAACTACTCTCTCAGTGACTCAGAATTATATAGCGTCGATTAACAGGATGTTTAATGAATACTGAATTACAATTGATGTGCAGAGAAGCAATTGTAGCCTATTTTGATGTAATGTTTCGGAAGTTTTCGGTAGATACTGGAAAAAATCACCAAAATGTTTTAGCATAACCTATTTTCGAGCTGAGATTTGAATCCAGGAGCTCCAAAACATACAAAAGGAGTGCTCCTTAATCGGCGGCGGAATGAGGTGATTGTAACTCGTGCCTCTCTCCTTTATCAGCAAGGTTTCGTTTAATAATCACAGAATTATCACGAGGCATTGAGAACAGCCGATAAGACACAGTGTTTGATGTGGTATACCTAACACTACTTGCAGCTGCTCACGAAGGAACGGCCGCTAATATATTAGAACCTTCTGATGAAGGAGCAGCAGCTTCCACCCCAGTATTCCATACATTGTCTTGAAGATTAAACGCCGCCCCCTAGATCGTCGTGCTGAGTAGCAATTTGGAGTTTTGTCAGCCGTGCTCTTGCCCCAATGAAGCCAATTATTCATGTACCTCCTATACCCTTATCTCAGCAGTCGTTAATGAGTTGGCGCAATGCATATTGAGGATTCCTAAATGCAGTGTTTCCGAAATTTGTCGTGCGGCGTCAAAATAAATTGGTTCCATATCTTACCTCACCCCACATTATCATACGGTGTACATGTGGACACAGAATATGTTCGTATTCTGAACTGCAGGCCCATAAACGCATACAAAATGTATTTGATCGTAACGTACAAAAATGTGGTAAAGGTAAAGTTCACCCTATAACAGGCCACGAAGGCCCAGAAGTGGAGTAGAATTATAGCTCTCCTCTTTATTTAACCTCGGCGCTAGATAGTGTGGGTGGTCAACGCCACGTCTAGGCCGTTTTACCCGGGGGAAAGACCCGGTACACATTGTATATGAGGCTGGGTGGGCCCTAGGGCCGGTCTGAACGAGTGTGGAAAATCTCGCTTCCAACGGGATTCGATCCCCGGACCGTCCAGCCCGTAGCGAATCACTATACCGACTGAGCCATCCCGGCCCACGAAGATATGGTAACATCGCCCAACTTTTTACAGTTTATACTTTTTATATTAGAATAACTTTTAATTCTGCTGCTACTGTAATTATTTTAAATGGAAATTTTATAGATGTGCACGGGATCTCGTTGACAAAAACAAAAACATTGTGTATTGTATAGTTTGCTTTATGATAAGAAAGTGTACAATCTGATGCTATGGCCCTGGGGTCGACTCAGCCTGAACAGAAATGAGTACCAGGAGTATTTCCTGAGGGTAAAGGCGGCCGGTGCGTAAGGCTCACAACCTACCACCATCCTGTGCCGTCGTCACGAAATCTAGGAACCTTAACTTCCTAGAACCCTCTGGGCACCTCCGGGCCTGTAACGGGACTGCTTTACCTTTACCTTTTTTTACAACCTGATTATGACCGATATAGAGGCCGAAACGTGTAGTTAATACAAGCTATGTAGCAACACAAATATTACGAGTTTTGTTCGACTGCATTTTACCGATACTTGTTATCCTATCAACACAACAGGGATGTCTCACCTGAAAGGTGTGTGGTAACAAACTAAAGGTAAAAGTCTGGTGGTATATGCTGTCGTATAGACTGGTAAATAGCTACAGACGTTACTGTCCTTTTTGAATACTCTGAAGATGCAGACAACGATATGTTACGAGACGTCGGTAAATGTTCCAATCGGCACGGGTTCATGTTCCGGAACACAACTTGACATCAGTACCGAGTTGAGAAACTTTGACACAAATTACCACGCGTGTATAGGTTAGTGTAAAATATAAGAATTTGGACTTAACAGTCGATTGCCGTACTATAAATGACGTTAAACTTAGACTTGGCCTAGAATTACTTGTGATTAGATAATAGACAGCGTTAGAAAATACTGCGGGAATCTAAAATTCTTACAGCATTATAATGCAATAATAAGATGTGTTTTTTCAGAGTACAGTATCTAGATATGGGAATATTAATGCGACACATCCAAGTATGGATAATGTTTTGCCACTGTTTGTTTTAAAAAAATTTAAAATTTTGTACTGATAACGTGACAGTTTTGTGATCAAAATGTATTGTTCAATTTCGGTTGTCCTGTTTGTGTGGCTCAGATTGCTAATAACATCGTATGGTCGTCACGTTTAGCTCGTGCTGTTTGTCTTGGGGCTGAATTATGTTCGTTTACTTAATAACGTTGACTTCTCTTAACGCAGTGGGCCTGGTAGCGTAGTCGGTATCGAATCCCGTTGGGGGGCGAGATTTTCCGCACCTGTCCAGACCGACCGTGGGGCCCACCCAGCTTCCTGTACAATAGGTACCGGGTCTTTCCCGGAGATACAGAGCAACCGGTGCGTGACGCTAACCCCTCACCCCCTTCTAGTGCCGTGGTCAAGAAAGAGTAGAGGTATACCTCTACTCCCGCTATTGGCCGTACGGCCTGTACAGAGCCTCAGTGCCTGTACAAGGGTGCACTTTACCTTACCTTTACCTATGAACGCAAGTATATTACTAATACTCTTTTTTTTTGCGGTATGGCTTGGGCATAATACTGAATTGCGCCATCCTTGTTTAGCACGTGAGACTATTATTGTTCGCATCATTTGCCTACAAATCAAAATTATTCAGAAATTCTTGACATAAAGTACTTGAAAACTTCGCGTAATGCTTCGTTCATAATAAGTTAACTAAACCTCGTAGATTAACAGTATAAATGTGACGGTTCTGCGTTCTAATTTTACGCTTTGAACTCCTTAGGCCAAGATGGTCACTGCAATACCGACTCCAATACATTCCACTGTCGTTTATTACCGACATCTTTTTGTCCTCTTCGTAAGTATTACCTCCTTTTACTATTAACTAATGTAACAACAGAATACAAATCTGGGGCTCCTTAAACCCTTTTCATTAGGTTTTTGTATGTGTTGTGTCTATATAATTATTTGTACTGGGCTTAAGGTTCGAATATGAATTTGACCGACTATCAGCATTGAGACACACTAGATTCTAATTCAGTTCACATTGATTTGGCAGGGGAGAAGAAATGTATTATAAAGAAATGTTAAATTATCGTTACATTAGGAACTTAAATAAACAGCTCAGTATGCCATGAAGATTACAAGTTAAAGTAAATTTGGTCTGAAGTAAAAGTTAAAGTAAATATGGTCTGAAGTACAAGTTAAAGTAAATATGGTGTAAAGTGCAAGTTTCAAGTGAAAGTATTAAGATGTATTCAGTCTGCACAACAATTTTTATTTCATCTCTGTCACTTATGCTGTGATTGTAACATGATTTGGCCTATGTTGTAAATGATTATGATAAGGTGAAGGTAGCGGCGCCGACTGAAGAAACTTTAGTGTTTTTACTTTAAACTCATAATAAAACACAACGGCACGTCAACTTTAATGTCTTAACTCCATATACTGTATCGAGTGAAAGTGTGTTAAATGGAATCTTAAATGAAAAATATCGCACGGCATGTTGGTGCAATATTGCGCGGCATGTTGGTGCAATATCGCACGGCATGTTGGTGCAATATTGCGCGGCATGTTGCTGCAATATCGCGCGGCATGTTGGTGCAATATCGGACGGCATGTTGGTGCAATATCGCGCGGCATGTTGGTGCAATATTGCACGGCATGTTGATGCAATATCGCGCGGCATGTTGGTGCAATATCGCGCGGCATATTGGTGTAATATCGCGCGGCATGTTGGTGCAATATTGCACGGCATGTTGATGCAATATTCCCCACACTTATGAGCCATATTTGTAATATCTGAATTCATTAATGTTTAAATTATAACCTCGCCTGGATACATTTTCCATCGCTTGCTTTTTCATCCAAATGAAAGTTTTTTTTTTTAATTGGCTGTACACTTAGTTGGCTGTCACCATAGCTACTCTTCTTATTGTCGTTCATAAAATTCACTTCCGATGACGATGAGACTTCCTGCACGTGACTGCAGCAAACAGTGTTTTCTTTTTGTGAAGTAAATTATCTTTCAAGATTTGGAGTTCTCACAGCGGTGTGGTTGAAGATTGCAAGCTTTTTTGGATGTGATGCTGTGTCGTTGATTAGGTGTTTCGTGACGTTTCAAACGATAGTGGCTACTTCTTCTTATTGGGCTGGACCGCTTAACCCTTGAAGACGAAGGTAACACGTTCCTTTGATACCTCAAGAACTACACAGCAAGCGACATTACATTGATCATTGAACTTAGAAAGTCTACTCTCTTATCATTTTTGCATTTGAATCTTACCATATTCTTGGTTCGTCCTTATCATTGTGTTGCTCCCTACCCCGTCTATCCCACTCGCCAGTGCTACCATACTCGTCGTGTGGCTACTTATAATTTCAATCCCTACCCTAAATTTCACCAGTTTCTTCCAGCATGAATACGTAGTCTGTGACACTTCTTCCCAGGAGGTTAATGAATGTCAGTTAATCTTCAGCGTCTTCGCCATATATCCCGTTCAGTATTTCTAGAGAGGTCCTGTTGCGAAGGTCTATTAATTTTCTCCTTTCTTCATTCACCAGTGCGTCCCTACTCGATTTGTCACTGTGCCCACTGTCCTATTCGGCTGTTCATGTCACCTAGGTACAAGAACTCCACGTTCGTAAAGAGGTCCTTTGTTTTCCTGCATGTACTCCCACCATATCACTTGTAAAATTTGTATTATATACCACAGAGCAAAGGACACAACTTTACATCCCAGAGGACTCGAATCGCTGTTTTTCTGTGTAAACGAAACAATGTATATTGTTATAATAAAATCAACGAGATGCACCAATTTCTCAAATTTATTTTTGGAATAGAACTCTACATGTTTCGGACAGTTTCTCTGTCCATCATCAGGAATTTAGCACTGTACACACAGTAATACATGGTTATGCTGACTACTTTCTAGCCAATAGTCAGCATAACCTATATGACATACTCGTATACCTATTGCTGTGTGTACAGTGCCAGACTCCTGATGATGGACAGAGAAACTGTCCGAAACATGTAGAGTTCTGTTCCAAAAATAAATTTGAGAAATTAGTGCATCTCGTTGGTTTTATTATAGGAATATATCACGATGCACGGTCCTCTGAATATCAGAAACGATGTATATATTACAAATTAGGTGCTGTTCGTTGTGACGCCCTGTAGTTTCCTCAAGGTGTACCAACTTTTGGGGGCACGTATTGTCCCCGTCTTATAGGATTAAGAATATAGACAGTGCAGTTCCCTTCGAAACATCGCTTTCTGTCAACTACTTAACGCAGAACGCCGAAATCTACCGTAAAGACCTCGAATCTTATTACTGTCAATGGAGAAGGGCAGGGGCGCAAACATTTTCCTGGAATCCACGAACCACCCCTGATGTAGGTTTCAACACGCCCTTCTATGGAATATTCTCGACCCCCCCCTCTTCGCTGCTGAAAGTCCACAACCAGCCTTTGTGAAACATGGCTCAATGTAAGCTATATTTCCTACTGTCTCCAGTTTATTGATGCGCCTTCTATGCAGGGCAACTTCTTTGTCTTCAGTGTCCTATATTATAATAATCTGTCATCATTGTTACTGACCTTCGCAGCTCGTACAGTGTCACAGTCGTTGGTGTGTCTTGCGTGATGTACCTCGCATCAAGACGTTTATAGCAACGGTGCCATGACGATTATTTGAGTAGGAGAAAAACGCATGTGCGTCCACAATAAAACTGTGTGGTGTGCGTGTGAATTTATGTTCATATAATTTTTTAAATTTCAAAAGAGATTATTTTTCAGGATTAGCATTGTACATCTAATTAGAAGCAGGTTTATCACTTACATATTGCACGCGCGTGCCTTTAAATGTTTGTACTCCCTGAAGATGGCTACACATAATAGCCGCAACATTTAGGAGTGCTTTTATATTCAAGAGTTAGTGAAATTTGTATGTGATAAACTTGTTTACATTTATCTTCCTCAGAATGTTCATGTGTATCAGATTACAGGTTTGTTTACATTTTTTTGTCTTTACTTTATTAATAACTTGCAACGAGAAAATTAAATTCACGTGTACTTAAGACTTCATAATGAGGATTTTAAGGGGTTTCAGATGTGCTTCAAAAAGTATATTTAAATTTGGATCATTAATATTTATACATTGTAATTTTAAGTACTTCTTGGAATATACCCAAAACACATATTGAAACTTCGAGAATTAAATTTCAGCTTCATAGATAATTTAAGGTGGAAACTGGCAGTACTTTATAAATGGATACAATTTTTCTTGATTTAAAACTTTCGCCTTGTTTGAAATACTGTATTCTTTCTTTTAGGCCATTCCCCGACGTCTGAATTTTATATGCCGACGTTTCGGAACACTTTGTTTTCCATCTTAGTAGGCGGTTTAAACAGCTGCTTACACCGCCTATGAAGATAGAAAAGACAGAGTGTTCCGAAACGTCGGAACATAAAATTCAGACGCCGGGTAATAACCCAAAAATAAAGAATGTATTGTACAATTCTCATTCCACATAGAAGCTTAATCCCCATTATTTCTCCATGATATTCGTGGCATTCATGGAATACGATATACAATTCAGTTATTGTCTCTCAGGTTCTAAGTCACGAAGTACAATACTTGCATTATAACTCCTTCAGTCTAGAACGCGAATTCTGTTTCATAAAATTGGCTTAAATGTGTATCTTCGGTATTCCTCCTCCTCCTCCCCCCCCCCCTGTTATCTCAAGTTTCTTAAGCACTTTTGAAAACCTGTCCAAGGTAAAATATTAAAGTAGAATGTACGTCTGATACATGTGATGATGTAACACACCGTCTGTGTCTCAGGATTCGCCTTCTGCGGCATTGGTAGGGCGAGGAGCAGTGTTCGGGCTTCTCCCGCCAGATGTCTCCCCCCGAACATAGCGGCTGGTAAGCCATGCAATAGTTTGCAAGATGTGACTGACTTTTTCGTCTTGCACATTGCTGTCCATTACTAGACAAGCCCCTTTAGTGTTGTGGTTTACATTAAACACTCTGTGTTACTTCCAGAAATTTCACTTTTGTCATTACAGCTTACGTGTTAGTTACTCTTTACATCCTTTGTACCCTGTTATTTTTGTATGTTCCTTATTATAATGTGTTTTTCCTGTTCTTTACTGTGTGTGTTTTTCTAGTATCATATTGTATCTTATTTTGACATAACATTTTTGTGAACTATAGCATTGGCATTACCACAGCCCTCGAACTTTACAAATGGATTAATATTTTTACCTAATTATTAGAATAGAGTAGGACTAGTTTTTTTTTCAGCAGAGAGCATGTATGAAGTTTGAATCCACATTTGTATTAAAAACAAAAGAATGACCAACCTGAATTTGAGCACGAAGTTAACCGACCGGAATGACGTGTTGTTGATGTATGGTGCTTTGGAAACGTATACATGACAGGTTTATTATTTTGTGTCTACTACTGTAATTGATTCCTTAGTTTTAGACACTAATGCCGTGTGTTTTCCTGTCGGTTTGGACACCATTTTATTACTACTATTGTATAATATCCACAGCGATTTGTGAGCATTCTTGCTTTTTATGTGCATTTGTTACTTTTGAAGAGAGCAGACTAGTACTAAGAGGACATGTTACAAATTGGCTTCTACTTTGGCCAGTGTCATTTTAATATATTAGAGCTGGGCTGTGTCTGAAAATTTAGTTAACCTCCTGCATAGTGTTCAGTTAGTGAGTGGCATGATTTGAAATGATATGAGGAAATACTCTAAGACAACGATGGCCCTGCTCTAATATTTGCTTACCAGTTAGACGCCTTTCTGCTTCGTTTTTATTCTAAGGCTGCTGGAGAAATATTAAAACCAACATATTTACATCTAAATTATACCCACACATTCCGAAATATTGTACGGATATTTCACTATAAAATAATTTAATACCCTTATTTTGGTTTCTCTGGAAATAAGAACTGCTTTGCTTCTGGAGACAAGCGTGAGAAATGCATTGATGGTCAACTACTTTATGGAATCTTAGCAATTGACCAACTTAATGCACAAATTCTTGTTTTATAATAAGTTTATTATATTCCTCTACATGTTTCGAGGACTGTTGTGCTCATCATCAGGAGGTAAAAATTGTATTATACAGCATCTGGTATCGTCACACTCTGTAGGTGGCCGTCCGGTGCACGGGACGGCCACCTACAGAGTGTGACGATACCAGATGCTGTATAATACAATTGAACCTCCTGATGATGACCACAACAGTGCTCGAAACGTATAGGGGAATATAATAAAATTATTATAAAACAAGAATTTGTGCATTAAGTTGGTCAATTGCTAAGATTATACTGAGATGCAAGGTCAGCAAAACATCAATACGTGGATTTAACGCTTGCTAAATCAACCTTATTGGCATTACGACGTACGATAAAAGTACACTTTGGCACAAATCTAAGAAATTCGTCTGCTTTACAGAGTACTGTGTTGGCCCTGTATTTTTTCACGTAAAATTGAGATATTTTGATACATAAATATGTTTTTTATGCTGTGGTGTTTAATTAAAATCAGACACGGTGCTTTATGTGTTATAAAAATATACAGAGGAGCTAAACTATTTATCGTATTCCTCACGGTAAGAACAAGACAGTCCCAACCGACTTTAAGAAACCCTCGGTATTCCGATGTGCTGTGTGTGTTCCAAGACAGTGCAGTAGATGAACTATATTAGTGCTTGTATTAGGCATTGTATCTCTTTTATCCCGTAGGCGGTTTGGTACGTCAGGCTCGGCCAATCACGATGCGCTGCAAGCGGCCCCCCCCCCCCCCCCCCCAGGTGAAAAAAAAAGTTTAAAATGCCCCGGGCCATTTTAAAAATTTTTTAATGAATAAAAAATTTTTTTAGCTTTTTT
>Ga0131853_10013469_pt1 | contig 14995 bp, 8 predicted proteins | sample TergutLab28metaG_FD_92764 | JGI IMG/M metagenome (GOLD analysis project Ga0131853, IMG submission 92764) | Labiotermes labralis P1 segment gut microbial communities from Petit-Saut dam, French Guiana - Lab288 P1 (version 2) (version 2) | ecosystem: Host-associated > Arthropoda: Insects >... | reverse complement strand
CTTCTTCTTCTTCTTCTGTTGACTCTACAACCCTGGGTGGGTCTTGGTCTGTTCGACAATTCTATTCCACACTTGCGTATCCTCGATCGTCACCCTCCAGCCAGTAATTTTCATCCTCCTTAGATCTTCTTCCACCTGGTCCATCCACCTTAACCTGGGTCTTCCTACTGGTCTTGTTTTATATGGCTTCCATTCCGTTATTTTTCTAGTAGTTCTCGTGTTCTCCATTCTCATTACATGGACTACCCATCTCAGTCTTTGTGATTTTATAAATTTTGTTATATCCTCTTAATTACTTTAAGATTATTGGATTTTTTACATATCATAAAATATATCTAACTAAGCAACTCTATGGAGCACTGATAGTTCCTCAGTTGGTTGAGAAACTCTGTGCATGTTATGGAACTGAAAGATGAAAAGATGTGAAAAGAGAGAAGTGTTTTGTGTAAATACTGATTGCAAATAGTTTATATCAATGGCAGTTGAATGAAATAGAAGTATGGAGCACTGGTGGAATGATATGGGCAGTAGAAAACCAAAGTACTAGGAGCAAAATCTGTCCCAGTGCCACTTTGTCCGTTACAAAATGGTGGTGTGAATGTTACCATGCCTTCAACCCATGTAACAGGTATGTGCTATGGCTGCAGTCACTGAACATGCACCAGGCACTCGAATCCATTGCTGTATGTGTGTGTATGTGGCTGTTATGCTGTGCACAATGGATAATGGATAATGATATTGCAACATAGCATCCTTCACAGTAGAGTAGGCACTGTATGAGTTACTGTTAGTATGTGTTTTGCTGTCAAACACAACAAACATTCATTAAATTCATCAGTGACTGCTACATTTTCTGGTTTTACAGACTATCATCAGGCAATATAATACATAATTCAGAACATGTGCATGGGAATGTTAGAAATTTGCAAAATCTTACAAATATTTACCCTCCCCCCCACCCCAAATTGACACAGCACACATATTTCAAATAATGTATTTTTTTGCATGATTATGGTCTCTAAGACTAAAAAACATGTAGCAATCACTGATGAGTTTAATAAAAGTGTGGTGTGTTTAACAGCAGTACACATACTAATGTGGGCTGGGTAGCATATTCATTATAGTGACTGGCTACGGGCTGGACGGTCCGGGGATCAAATCCCAGTGGGGGTGAGATTTTCCACACCTGTCCAGACCGGCCCTGGGGCCCACCCAGCCTCCTGTACAATGGGTACCGGGTTTTTTCTGGGGGTGAAAAGTGGCCGGGGCATGACGCTGACCCCTCACCCCCTTCTAGTGCCATGGTCAAGAAAGAGTAGAGCTATACCTCTACTCCCCTTATGGGTAATACAGCCTGTACAGAGCCTCAGTGCATGTACAAGGGTGCACTTTACCTTACTTTACTTTACATGTACTAATATTACTATGTCACAACACAACGGAATGAAGTCTATTAAAATTCCCAACATGAGTTTTTAGTTTTTTATAATAGTGTAGCTGGGGTTTCTGTTCTTGAGTGTGATGCTGTTTCACTGGGCAGCAGTCTCAAAACATCAGGAACCAGTCACCTGTGATGGAGCAGTTGGAAGAAACTCAGGGAAGAACTGTTTGTTTTCCCTCACATGCTTCCATCTCTGTTGATTGTAAGGTTAGCAAGAACTCTTAATATTTATACTATAAATCATCCACTGATGTGAGGAGTTTTCTCTAGTACTAAAAATTCCCATTAGTCAAATTTGGTACATGTGTAAGTTTTGCACTGTAAACTAACATGCCTATAAACATAGCCTCTACATCAAAGCCACACTTGAAGTTAATAGTTAAAGTCTTAAAAAATCATTCATTTAGTTCCTTAGTATTAGGCTGTGATATTCCCATTGCTACCATGTATTGATATGAGACCACAAAAATTTATCTGTATTATACATACATTTCATAGGAAGTGTATAGTATAAATTTATCTCTATTAGTTACTGTGATGAGATATAGAGGTATGAGAATATTGGAATGTGGTTTGTCTGGAAAGGAATCATGAATGTCTGAAGCAAGGATTTCCTCCTTAACAAGAAACTGTATCAGTATATGTTGCCACAAGAACATGTCCATACCAGCCATTTGCTCACACTGAAATATAAACAAGTGATACAGAAAGGTGATGTGATTTTTATTCTGGTTTTGAGATAACATATGTAATTGTTATATGTTGCACACTACAGTAATGCCTGGTACTTGGTTATTCCACAGTGCTCATGACTTCTGGTATGACCTTTGTATATGTACAATATTGTCTCATGTGAACTTAAATGTATTTTTATTCTAATATGTGACTTAATTGTAACTAATATCTTTGTTTGCTCATTGGTTGTTACGGTGAACAGTCCAGCTGAAGGGACGAGTTGCGTGTGAAATGGGCAGTCGTGAGTTGATGATTACTGAAATGGTACTGCATTGTGTCCTGGCTGACAAGCAACTGCATGAAATTGCAGCTCTACTGTCATGCCTTGTTTTCCAGCAGAGAACAAAACCTTTCCAGAAGAGAACAAGAGGTGAACCACAGCTAACAGACAAACTTAAGAAGGTATATCATAGTTTGAGATCTCCTGCTCTTCCTGATCATCCACTGGATGCAGGCCTGTCCACCTTTTTTGTTGTACAGGCAACTTTGTCACCATTTGGATATTTGGACCTTATGCAAGAAATAGGAATTTTGGTACACAAAATGAGTGATGCATAAACACTCTCTCTCTCTCCCCCCCCCCCCCCCTCTCTGTACATATTTTACTGTCACACTGTGTGTCATAAAAATATACTGACAATAATAAAAAAAATTTGTAACTATGTAATTGAAACCCTAGGCTAGGGTGTTGTTTTTGGTACACTTTTTACAAAATGAATTATTAATGTCACATTTGTTTCCATAAATAAAAAGCTCATAACATTTTTAAAATATACACCTTTTTGTAAGGTAGAACATAAAGTAAAACAAAATATAAGCTGATTCCAAGAACAATATTGTCCTTATTGTAAAAACTTTAACAAAAATCTATAGAATAGTTATAAGAACAATGAAAAACAGTAGATTAGCAGATGCAAATGCACTTATTAAACTGTGTTGTTTGCTCTGTTATTAGAAAATGCAGTATGAGTACATGTAATGTTTTCCTAGGAGTGTCCTTACTATGAAAGTTGTGGAATTTGGTGTGTTAATTGACACTGCGTTTCTTCGGTTAGTTATTCCTGTGTTATTTCTGTAATTGCAGGGTATATCACAAATTGAAGAAGTAGCAAAGTATGTGGAAGATGTGGAGAAAGAATATTACTTGAAATCAGAAGAACATGAACTCAACTTTGGACTAGTGCAAGTTGTATATGACTGGGCTCAAGGAAAGGTAAGTTTGTTCACAGAATTTTCATTATTGTAACTTTTGTGATTACAAGGGTCATTAGCAAGGGGAGACACAAACAGGAAAGTGAATGGCAGTGTACCTGTAAGTGAGTCTTCACATATTTAATGCATCTGCGTGAAGTTACAAGGGAAGTAATCAGGCATTTGAAGAGCTGTGCTGAGGTGGTTGATCCCTGGTTTCTCATGGCAAGGCATGGGTCTGATCCAATCCCATGGCAGTTCATGTGTGATTTGTTCTGGACAGAGTAGCACAGATTTTTTGTGACATGTTAAGAGGCCTACATGCATCAGGACCAGTGAGGTCTCAAACCCACTATATATTCATTCAGTCATTCATTTATTGGCTACATGTTACTCCACTTTTTAATTTGAAAACCAATCAAACACTTGAATTCTCGTTGTTTTCTCTCTGAATGCAAGTTCTAAAATCTCCAAGATTTCTGTAGCAATTCTGCCTAATATGAAGCACAGCTGGATGCACATGCACTGCTTCTTAACGTCTGCCATTTTTGGAAGGAGTGTAAGTTTAACAGGGTACAATACTCATTCATACTTCACAAGGCAGTACGTCACAAGATACAAATTAAAAGCACATAACTGTAGACAAGGCCATACTTTGCAGTGGTACATGCTAGCACTTTGAAATATAAAGCACATGACTCTATATGCTACACAACTTCCAGATTAGTTCTGTACATAGTGCATTCCAGACACTTGGTAATCACATCTCATGATGCCATAATTAACACAGAAAGAAGGGACATTTTTCATTACATAATGTATTTGTAGTGATACGGATTAGTTACATTATCATTCTATCAAGTTTAGCCTTCCTTGTACATACTGTAAAGAAAGACAACCTGTGTTGATGTGTATACTTCCCTGATAACTTTTCAAACTGAAGTGTCCTGTTAATGAAACTGGTTACAAAGTGTGGGTCACGGAGGGACAGTTACATCCTGTTTTTCTTAGTTTCCTTCATCAAATAACTGTAAGGTAGCTGTCACTTGAAAATCTTACAAGGATATGATGCCATTACCATTAATAATTGTTATGTGTATGGTAAATATAATTTTACAGTATACAACTTGTTTATTAACTTCACTAGTACTCACCTCCAAAGATGATGTGTTTTATGTGTATGTGTGTGTATGTGGGGCATGTAGAAGTGAAGCATATTGACATTGCTGCTATGGCAGTGTAGATGGTGCAGCTGCACATTTGACTCTGTAACACAATAATATTTTGAGTTCAGTTCTTACAATTCTTGAGGCTTATCTTCCAGTTAACACTGGGTTGTCATGGTGGTAGCCCATCACCATATGATAATACTTTTGTTTTATTAAATCATTTATAGTACAGGCGACATTATGGTGCCTCTTCAAGACGGTGTGCCAGGTGTTGAATCTGTCCAGACAAAACCAGAGGGTGGTGATTTGGTTTCTCAGAGTGGAAGAATGACAACATGATGAAATTCATAGGTTTATGTATGCTGTTTTTGGTGAACATGCATGTCAAATACAACAGTGATGGATTGGCTGTGTGTGTTTGAAATGGGCAGGCAGTGAACAGCAGACATGTCAAGATGACAGGTTCACACTGTAGCTAATCCATAGAACTTCACATGATTGAAGAAGGATGTGGGCAGGGACTGACATCATATTGTTCATGCCCTGCGAATGGACTTGAATATGAGCATTTGCACTACACATGCAATCACACAGAATTTTGGATATCATAAGGTCTGTTCCCAATGGGTCCTACATCTATTGACAGATACATAAGGAGCATTGTGTGTCACTATCAATGGGACAGTTGCACTGGTACCCTACTAAGGGTGATATATTTCTGCAGCAGATTGTGGCAGGAAGTTAGATGTAGTGTCACTATGGGAAACTGGCAGGCATACAGTGGAGACACCCCACTTCACCCCAGTCAAAGAAATTCAAGTCACAAGCATCCACTAGTAAAATGGTGTTGATTGTGTTCTTTAACATCAAGGGATCCTTGCTTCTGGACTTTGTATCATGTAATGGCACAGTCATTGTGAAGTCTTCAAAGGATGTTTACCAATATCAAGAACAAATATCTTGGAAGACTGAATTATCCTGTTACACAACAATGTCCATCCTGATGGCCCACTAGACACCACACAGTTGAAGGTGCCCAACCATTCTGCATACATCCGGGCTTATCACTGTAGTTTTCATGTTTTTGAGCTGTTAAAGAAAACCCTCAAAGATCATACATTCACATGAAATGACGACATGCAGGAGGCTGTGGTTGAGGCTGCAGGTCTGGGAATTCTTTACAGAGTGTATATGCGAGCTTTTGTATCAGTAGGACTTCTGTCTAAGTGTGTGTGGTGATTCTTTCTAAACATTGCATACCTTCACCTGGGACCTTCTGAAATGGGTTTCAGTTCTACATGCCTCATATTTCACAAGCTTGTGACACATAATATTAAATTTGCCAGTTTAGGCTTATTGAATCACAATGCACAGTAAATAAAACATGCAATGAACTTCTTTCTTTTTCATCCTCATTCTCCTCCTCTTCCACCCAAGCTTTGGGTACCATATTCATTGTTCTGAAGGAAAGACATTATTCTCTGTCTTTTAGGGCCATGCTCCCACACTTAATAAATTATAGGGAATAAGGCAAAATTTTCTGGTATACATGGTGAATTTCCTTTTAAAGGCAAACAAGACTTGCTAGGGTCTCTCGTAATCCTATCATTAAAACCATATTTATTAAATGATATATTTATGATTTTTCAGCTGATTCATATCTGTCATTGTTTGGAAACAATAAAAGTTTATTTTTGTACCATAAGTTTTAAAGTAATTAAAAATATTTTGAATGTTGGGATGAATACTGATACACCTCAGGACATGCTGCATGTATACAGATGACCAAAATATTATATTTCTTATATCTCTAAAATAGACACTGATACTTAGATTACTTTACACTCCTAAAAGGTAAAGCTTGGAACATAATATGTGAAGTATGTCTGATGTATGCATATGTGCTTGCAGCCTTTTTGTGAGATAATGGAGTTAACTGATGTCCAGGAGGGCATCATTGTGCGGTGTATCCAACAGTTAAATGAAACATTACGTGATGTGAAGAATGCTGCTCACCTAATTGGAGATCCAGTACTTAAACAAAAAATGCAGGAAGCATCAGATGCTGTTAAGAGAGACATTGTCTTTACAGCTAGTCTCTATACAAGTGAAGACGGTCCTAAACTAAAGCAGATATTAGAAGACACTAAAGATGAAAGACTGCTTCCAGTTGGTGATGAGTGAAATTAGGAAGATCCAACAGACAATGCACTAACAGTTACTGCTCATAACTGTGATATTTACAACAGTCATTTGGTATTAATTGTGTTGACGGAAGCTGAACACACCATATTACTACCTGTGAGTGAAATATTCATATGTAGTATTACTGTGTTTTTGTTATTAAATGGCATAAAAGTTGTGTATTATGAGTTTAAATTACAGGTGACAAAATGGCTTATGTTCTTTTTATGGGCTGTTGCTAGAGTTCACAATAACTTTTGCATTTCTTCAAACCCTTATGTATTATAATGCTAATTATATGCTAGTTTGTGAAAAAAGGCATATTTCAATGTAAGATTGAACATATGTAAAGAAATGTGATGGTAACTATAGGGAAGGAAAACGAAATGACATTACGTTATTTCTACATGAAAAAAAAAACAAACAAATCTTAAAAAACCAGTTGATGTCAAAATGTGCTGACACAGCAAGAATGCCATTCAGGAAGTGGAGTTCAACTGTGTCTGACAAATGGCTGTCCCATGTTCCTCACTTTTCTTGAGTTGCTAATGGTGAAGGAAAACCCTTTCCAGCTGTAATAAATTTCATGGCATACACCCCTTCTTGATAAGCTAACTGTTGCTTGACTGTTCTTTACATTAACTTTTATAGAATTTGATGGTTCAATACCATATTTACAAATCCTGCCTACATCCGAGGTCTTTTGTATCATTTCATTATGGTTCATCATTTTACATTCGGGTGTTGCAATTCTCTCCAACCCATATGCCAGGGCACCACACATAGTGGTGCCTACGATTGCTTATTCAGTATACTTACAGCTAACTTCCATATCTGGAAGCAGTTTCCTCCACCCACAACTCAAGTATGTGTCATGCCATGGTGACATAGGGGCCAACTCTTCATGGCCTTTTCATTTCACCATACATATAACTTTCCACTATCTTATGATGTTAAATAGCTGGCATAGTTAATACAGCATAATTCAACAATGTATAAATCAAAATGTTCCATTACAGAGAAGGTGATTTGTCTCCTTGCCACTTTGTTTAACATATGCAGTTCTCATAATGATAAAGTGGCAGGATGCCCAAGCTTCACTTCCATGCTTTTATATCATGAGGGCATATGCTGTGTGAGGAAACATATGCCTAGCATAGAACAGAATACAATACAGAAGGGGGGGCACCACAGTGACCCATGAACTTTGTTATCGGTGTCTCCCACTGCCCTTTAGCTCATTTATTCAGCAGTCCCACACCCTGAACAAAGTGCAGTATCTTGCTGAAAGAAGTGTCTTCAAAATTACCTGGTTTTATAAAATGATGACCTAGGTGCCTAAATAATTAATTTTGTCAAGAGCTTAATACTAAGTTGAAAAATATTTTTCCTGTAGACTTTACCAAAAAGTAAAAATCCATACACACGCCACAAAACACCTAACTTCAAGTTATGGCCTGGGTTATTTTAAGTACAAGTGACCCATAAGTCTGGACCATTATGATGCTGATTGTTTTATGGATACATACAGTATATTTCTTTCCAGTATATAGTTAATTTACTAAACCCATATGTAGCCTACTTCATTCCCATCAAAAAGGTTGCCTCCCCACACCCAAGCAAGCACAATATATGTGTGTTCATACATATCTTCATTCAATACAGAAAATGTTGCACCAATATACATAGTGGGATGACAAGCATCATGTGACTAATGTCTGGTCCATCTTTTTACATGATTTGTGATGAAAGAAATGTTGAAAGCAAAAACCTGTTTCAAATTTAATGATTTATTCACATATACTTGTCTAATAACAATTAGACACAATCTCATCTTCCACTAAACATGACATTAATATGCCAACTGACCATACAGCTAGTGTGTAAGTTGTGGGTAGATCAACAGTTTTACAGTGCTCTTTGCTCACTACCTGCCATTTGTCCCTGTCCTTTGCTTACTTCACTGATACATATCCACTGGCTTTCATTATTCTCTCGCCAAAGACTCACTTTATTATCACCACCAGAAACTGCCAAGATGTTCCCAGTGAGGGACCAACTCACATTCCAAACGACATCATCAAATGTATGTAAGACTGTTGGTGTCCAGGTGATATTATCATCACTTGACCATATGATAACACGTCTGTCCTGAGAACAACTGGCAATGATGCTACGTGGCAGACCAATAGATGGAGCCCAGGCCACATCACGGACCCAGTCTGAATGAACTTCTAGCTTGGCTTCTTCAATCCAACGATCCCCTTCCTCCTTCCAAATTTTCACCAAATTATCGCATCCACCTGTGACAAGCCTCTTTACTATGACGGGTGATCTACTTCCAGCAGAAGCATCAAAAGCTGGATTAGATGATGTGGCAGGGCACCAGCTAACAGCATTGCATCCAATTGTATGAGCATTTGGAATCTTTTTTGCATCCCAATTTCCAGTGTCTGGATTATTGGTAAGTACGGACAAAGAACCGTCAGAACTTCCACATGCCAACATGAGGCCGAATTCGTGGGGAGCCCATGCCACAGAGTTCACCGAGGAATCGTGGCTACTGTATTCATATAACTTCATCCATTCTCCTATTTCTTTCCAAATAATTACTTTTCGATCATAGGAGCACGACGCCAACAAACTCCCGTATTTTGGATGTGCCCAAGCTACTTGCCATACTGGCCCGTAATGTCCTTTCAAGTCTGCAGTCAAAGTTTGTGTTCCGTTCTTAATGTCATAAATTTTCACAGAGTGATCTGACGAACATGTTGCCAAGCGGAGACCATAATAATCCATTTCTGCATCATGTATCATGTCTTCGTGTCCTGTGTCTACGGTATTTAGTACGGAAACCATTCTGGTACTTTATCTGCGAGCGGCGAAATGAAGTTTTTAACGTGACTTGTACGAAACTAACACACACTTCAACACATGTACCTTTGTACTTCCACTGCTGTGTCAACGTGGAACAACCCCCGTGTACATACTAACAAAATTTCTCCGCCTGCAAAACGTCAGCGCAATGAAATGTGTAAATAACAGGGAACCATAATGTTGTTATTACTGCTATTATTTTTTATTAACTTATATCGAAACAAATTTTGACATATTAATATTTATAAATAGTGATATGTACAGCGTTAGGATCCATGTCTCAGAGGTATATTCCTATCAGAACTAGTGGCGACAATGAAAATTTCATGAATCACGCGCCACGTTAGTCACATGGTACGGTTAAAAAGAAGCCATTGGCTGCATTAAATTGTTTTCGCGGGTATGCGTGCAACATGTGTGTGGAAGGGGCCGTATTTTCAGTGTGAATAAATTCTCACATAATGGTCTTGCAGAATAGTGGTAAATATCGTCCAGAAAAGAAAGAGGTAGCGAAAAGCTTTTCAGGATCTAGGTGAGTCTTAATATTTATTAATAAGAGATAAGTGAAAGCATAATGTGTGGGCTCAATTATGTCAGTGTTAGTGACGATTAGTGTGTGTTCTGATCGAAAATATTAAGAACTAGAAATAAAACCCATATTCGATGACGCATTAGGGGGACCTGTCAAAAAAATTATTTTAGCATTAATAACTTAAGAAGGTCCAAATTTAGGATTGGTTGTAAGCGGTCACCTTAAAGTTCTTCCCAAGATTTGATGCGCTGTGTATTGAATTCAGACTGTACAAGCAGAATGTCGGTCAGGGTTCAGCTTTTCGATCATATCACTCGGTCGTTGCAGCTCTTGGTCACTCCAGATTACCAAAATTAAAAAAAAAAAACATTGATCTGCTGACCTAATGGTTCATTGTAAGGTCATGTACTCTTATTTGTGTTATAAGTCAGTGGACATTTGCTTCGGTGAAGTCGTAATAGTTTGTGATATAGTTAGCAGCCTTAAATGGAAAACAAATTTAATAATAAGTTTGGGTGTTTGGATCGTTAGTATAGTTTTTATGTGAGGTCTAATATTTACCAGGAATAGGAATATGTGGACACCATACTATAAAGTTGCCCTCTTTAACTGAAAAACTAATGACTGGGAAATGAGGTAGTTACTTTCTGATTTTATATCACTGAAACTTTGCATGTACATGATATAATATATAGTGAAGAGACTTTGAAATTGTTTCAGAGAAGAGACATCAGAACTTCGTCTTCGAGAATTGCTTGAGAACGATGCTATTGATTCAAAATATGGCTTTGAGAGGGTGGCAGATCATCGTGAACGGACAGGATATCTTATTAATATGCATACTGTATGTATTGTATATATGTTGCATTTTTTAAAATAAGTAGTTACTTACAGTGAGCCATGATTTTATTTAGAAATAGAACACCTGTCAGTATTAATGATGAGATGCATTATCATGCTTCTTTGCTTGGAAGTCATTGTTCATTTCTAAAGAAACAGAATGCCTCAACTTCACGCAACCTACAACAAGAATGCTCGAACGTTTGGGTAGTCCCAGTCCACTATCCATATAATTCTAGCTTTATTTAAAAGCTGTGATGGCCCATAACATATTAGAACTCAGTTCCTCTTTACCATGGACTTAGACATTTAAGTCATTTCATTGGTGGCTGATATCACTGATATCACATAGTAATTCCACACCCCAAACTGTAATACCTAAAATGTTTTGCTCTTTCAAAACAGCACAGTCCAGTTGCTTAAATTAAACACCAAACTTTCCCATCTGTAGAACCACAAATCTCTCCACTTCTGATAAATTCTGTACTTTGATACCACTACCCCTTTGTGGTAAATATATTACATAAAGTGCATTTTTTTTAATGTAACCCATTGTTATTTAGTTACAGATAACTCAAAAGTACCGGTATTGGTAAAACACACTCAGTACTTTCAATTAGAACACTAAGTGCCAAAAAACAAAATCTGAATAAACTTCCTACTTAGTGGTATTTTTGTGTGACAATGAACTGTTGCTGTTCAGTCTACTACATTTGGCATGGAACTGTACCACAGGAATGCTATCAATTGTATAATAAATACAACATAAACTTTTCATGAATGTGGGTTGACTGATATTTGACATATGCATTGTAAGTCATACTTAAATTGCATCTGTTCTGGCAAAACATGGAACATTTGTGCCAACACCAAGTACTGCAATTCTGTTGCAGAAATGGCAAACAACCTGTCTCCCTCCCCCCAAAACTAGGTTGCACATTTAAAATAATAAGATTTGTGACTGCTGTTTGCAGATTAGAATCTTTGGATGACTGATCATCGTCTCACTAACACAGTGAAGCTTATTAAAGCCTCTTGTTTTTGGTGCCTGTCGTTGATACCCGTGCCCTACCAATTGATGAATTCACTACTCTGGAAAATCAAATTGATGAAAAGTACAAAAAAATGAATAATTTTTTCCTGAATTGTGAGACGTGGCATGTGTGTGTGTCCCAGTTTCCTATGCAGTAGAAACAGGCTTTATTCTGAGTTACTGGTGTGTTAAAAGGCCAAATGAAGAGGTGCTGTGGGCCATATCTGACCAATTAACCATAGGCTGACACACATGACCTACAAGGTTTGCACTGTTGTGACGCTTTCCTTTGGTTGCTGATTGATCTATCAATGGAACAGTTCCCACATCTCACTGAATAGTGAGCTTCTACTGTGTCAGCAGCCTCTGTCAGATAGGCACTCTTCTTGAGGATGAGGACAATAAGGATCTTCAGAACAGTGACATTGCATCCAAAGTCTGCACTGTACCATTACCCAGAAATGTCATTTATTAAAGCCCAGAGTAATCTGATGTATGGGATTACGTAATTACATTTCAAATGCAAAATTTTCAAGGACATTATTTACAGTTTCTTAGTGCTGCAGTTTGCAGAAAATATGTGTTTGCCCTCAGCGTTTGGCTACAATGACCCCTCAGGAGCCTGGGTATTTGTCTAGTTTTTATGGACTGTTCTGCATTAAAGAAACTTTTTTAAAGCATTTTAGTTTATGTCTAGAGGTTATTACTTTACTTTTGGGTCCAACCATACCCTATATTTTTTTATGTTTATTATAATACCATATAATTTATATTTAATGAGGTGTATGGAAAAAGTGATACTGGTACTGTTCCATACCTTCATCATTGACAGAATTCACAATTCTGTGCAGTGTAGAATCTTTACAGTTTATACGCTTGCAACAATGGATTTCTATCTGTAATAAATGAACATCTAGGCTAATGAAGTATATGCATTCATGTCAAGTGTATGTTTATACAAACAAACAAATTTATTGTATAGACAGAAGTACTGGATGAAGATAAACGCCTTGTCAGTGCTGTGGACTACTATTTCATTCAGGAGGATGGCAGCAGATTCAAAGTGTCATATCCATATATGCCATATTTCTACATCCTTACTAGGAAAGAGTGCATACAGGAAGTGTCAGCTTTTCTCACAAAGAAATTCAGTGGCTCACTGACTAAGGTGGAAGTAGTGACGAAAGAAGATTTGGATTTGGTATGTTACCCATGTGCAGCTACTTGTCTGTAACACTATTTTAAATGTCTTCTGCTTTGTGGTTTGGTCTTCTATAAAGTGACATATTTATCTAGGATATGGGATTGTTTTCAGTTTTGTATGCACCTGCATCTTGAAAAACTGTTTATGATTGAACATGTTAATAAAATGATAACCTGCATACCTCAGTGTATAGTATGGTATTTACGCTTAATGTAATGGAAATTATATTGAATGGCTTGTAGTCTGTTGCTGGGTCATAAGACTAGGAATATTAAAGATCCTAACAAAGTAGCCTGTGCTTTTAATAAATTCTTTCTATCAATATTAGACAATTAAATGTCAGTGACTCAAACTCAAATATTGCTGTAGATTTATTGAATAATCATATTTAGATAAAATTACGGAAATGAAAACTGTCTCAGTTACAGAAGCAGAAATAATAAATATAATAAAATTCCTTACACCTAAAAACTCATCATACTATGATAAAATTTCAAACTAAATCATAAGGTGTTATGCATTGTAAATAAGTGAACCATTTAATCATATATATAATCTCTCGTTACGGTTGGGTATCTATTTTGAAAGACATACATATTTGGTAATTAGAACCATGTAAAAGGTGAAAAGACTAAAATAACAAACTATGGGCTAATATCATAATTGATAACCTTTTAAAAAATCCTAGAAACTGCAATGTTTAATAGACTGAATCAGCACTTACAAGCAAACAATATATTGGTACCAGAGATGTTTGGATTCAGGGAAGGCATTAGTATTCAGCAAGCAGTCTTTACTCTAACTGACAATATTCTTACTACATTAAATCAATGGCAACATGTTGGAGGTATCTTCTCTGATTTATCTAAAGTGTTTGATTGTGTTAATCATGAAATCCTTTTGTGTAAGTTGAACTGTTATGGAATACATGGGCTTAATATCAAATGGTTTGAGTCCTGTCTCACAAATAGGGAGCAAAGGCTTTATGTAATACCTCAGAATCATCAGCATAAATTTTCATCCAACTGGGGAGCAATGAAATGTGGAGTTCCTCAAGGATCAGTTCTGGGACTGGTATTGTTTATAATAAACATCAGTGGCCTACTTCTTAACATGAACATTGATTCTAAACTTGTATTATTTATGGATGATACAAGTGTATTAATCACTGCCAACAATTTAAGAGATCTGCAAAGAAAACCAACATCCGTACTAAATCAGATAAATAAGTGGTTTACAGCAAATGGATTATCCCTAAATAAAGGGAAAACAATTGCAATGCATTTCAAATCGAATAATCTTAAAGACAGTCCATTTCCAATCTCATATCAAGATAAAGAAATTAAAGAAGTAACAAATACAAAATTTCATGGATTAAGCCTAGATAAATAGGGAATTAGTGTTATCTTTCAGTGTAGAATCTTTTGTCTCACAGTTCTCTATCCAAAAACATAAAGATTAAGATATACAGAACTATAATTTTGCCTTTTGTTTTGTGTGGGTGTGTAATTTGGTCACTTATATTGAGGGAGGAATGTAGGCTGAGGGTGTTGGAGAATAGGGTGCTGAGGAGAATATTTGGGCCTAAGAGGGGCAAGGACTCCGGGGAGGAGTGTTTCTAGGGGAAGCATCGCGCAAAATACACAGGGAAATGAAATTAGGCACATGGAACATTAGGAGTCTTTATAGGGCAGGTTCCCTTAAGGCAGCAGCGAGGGAATTAGCGAGATATAAATTAGATGTAGTGGGGGTGCAGGAGGTCAGGTGGGACAAAGAGGGCAAAGTAAGG
>Ga0131853_10013468_pt1 | contig 14995 bp, 12 predicted proteins | sample TergutLab28metaG_FD_92764 | JGI IMG/M metagenome (GOLD analysis project Ga0131853, IMG submission 92764) | Labiotermes labralis P1 segment gut microbial communities from Petit-Saut dam, French Guiana - Lab288 P1 (version 2) (version 2) | ecosystem: Host-associated > Arthropoda: Insects >... | reverse complement strand
CGGCGCGGGAGTTCGAATCTCCCTATCTCCGCCATTAATTGAAATAAAAAGACTCATGAGTCAACTAAAGTGCCTTGATGCCTTCAACCAAGAAAAAAGAGGAGAAATAAGGAATCTGATGCTAGAATGCATTGATTCCCTAAGTAGTGATTATATGAAGAAGTTAATAATATGGGTAACGATGCTTCTATTCTTATGGTTAATACCGATTTATGTTGTTAGTGCTGATGCTGACGAAAATGCTACAAGTCTCATTCGACAAAATGGGGTCACATTACGAGATGTGACAGTTTATTCTGAACCTAATAGTCACGGAGAATTGGAAGGAACAATTAGCAGAAATACGAATTTGTTAATTACAGGCCGAAATGGAGATTATTCTAGGATTGAGTTTAACGGCTTGATAGGTTATGTTCGTAGTGAAGATTTGACAAGAACACAACAATTTGGGATCGCCCTCAGGGTCGCTCAAGTTCATTTGGAAACAAATGTTGATACCCCCATTGTAGCAACTGTTGGAAATGGTCGAAGAGTGAATGTTCGCTATCAGACAAAAGGCTGGGATCATGTTCGTATTGATGGTGTTGATGGCTGGGTGAGAAGTGATTATTTAGATGTTGAAAATGCTAAAAGACCTCACCGAACGCTTATGCAAGTTAATTTGCGTGAAAGTCCTTATGTTGAATCTCAAATATTGAGGACGATGGCCTATGGAACTGAATTATATGTACTTCAACATTCAAATACAGGTTTTTCACAAATTGTTATTCTTACTGATCATGAGATAATTGAAGGATGGGTTGTTCGTAATCAAATTGAGTATTATGATCGGTCCACAACATTGTCCAGTTCGGTTGCTTTAAGAAGAAACCCAGATACAACAAGTCATCAATATGCCATGCTTGACACAGGAACTCCTATTACCATATTGGGACGTGCAACAAATGGAGAAAATGATTTTTATCGCGTAGTGGTAAGGATAGGTGGTACAGATCGTCATGCATGGATATTAAGTGATAGTGCAGTTCCACTATCTTATCCTGAAGAATTTGGTGATAATCCTTTGGGAAATCCATTATCAAGAATGACGACAACAACTCAGAGTGGAAGAATAAATGTTCCGACCCCCCTTAGAGCAGGAGCAGATCGAAGTTATCGTAGATTAAAAAGGTTAAATCGAGGTACGAACATTGCTATTGTTAATTATTCACTGGAGAAAGATTGGGTGCGTATACGTGTAGATGGTCAGTTAGGATATGTAAGAAATGAAGATATTTATCTAGTATCTCAAGGTGTGATGCTCGTCTATGATGATCTAATGCGAGGACCTGATAATGATTCTGTTCCTTTAAAGCGCATCTTTATGGGGCAGACTATGCAAGTTCGAGCGCAAAGCGGTGACTGGTTCCGAGTGACAATTGATGGTGTTACGGGATATCTCCGACAGGAACAAGTGCATGTTCGACCTTATGAAGGGAATTCAGGAGCACCCGAATACCTAGATCTTCCTTATTACTCACCTATGTTTTACGTTAAGAGTAGGACGAAGAACAATAAGCAGCAAGTTGAAAACAATACAAGAAGAATTAAGGACTTGATTTTGATATACATAGAGTACTGTTCATAAAGTAAGATTGTTTTGTTATACTTTTATGAATACGAAGAATTTGAAATTTTTTGCTAAGAACTGAATTTCGGTAAGAAATAGGAAAAATGGCTCATATGGGCAAAGGAGTTTCAGTATTCAAATATAAACCATTCCTGATTTTAACTCATATCAATTGTATCTAATAAAATATCAATATTTGATGATTTTCACCATCATTTAAGGTGAAATAGCCGAAAATAATAATTTAAATAGTGACCCCAAGAACTATACTTAACAGTATACACTTGAGGTCACTATTTTTAATAAAAGCTCCATCATTTCAATTAATCCGCAGATGGAGGATGCCCGCAATCAAGCTGGGGGCTTATTCCCCTAAGAATAGTCGAATCACACCATCTTCAGCAATTTTGGCACCTGCTGCTGGCTGTTGTCTTGTTACCACCGTTCCTTCTCCTAAGAATTCGATGCGGTAGGTCGTATACTGATTAATTTCTTTTCTTTCCAACCCCACATAATCAGGGACTTCAACATAGCGAACATCACCCCAAATATAGGTTTTATCAATTTGTACATCGCTACGTTCGATGCCTAAATAAGGTAAGACTTCTTTAAAAATATTTCGTGCGATTGGTGCTGCAACGACTCCACCGTACTGAATGGTGTCTCGTGGATTGTCTACCGCCACATAAATTAAGAATTGTGGGTCATCCATGGGTGCCATGCCTACAAAGGATAAAATATACTCATTAGGCTTATAGCCGCCCTCTGGTGAGGGTTTCTGTGCTGTACCAGTCTTTCCTCCTACACGATAGCCTTCGACAAATGCGCCGCGACCACTCCCACGAGAACCAACATTTTCTAAAACATAACGCATCGTGTCAGATGTTTTTTGACTGATTACTTGCCGCCTAATTTCAGGTTGTCGAGCAAATAGAACTTCTCTTGTATAAGGGTGCCTAATTTCAGAAACGATGTGTGGGGTCATTAAGTTGCCACCATTAACTATTGCTGCGACTGCCGTTACAAGTTGCAAAGGTGTCATAGAATTTCCTTGTCCGAAAGCAGAAGTGGCTACTTCAACAGGGCCGATGACTGCGGGGTCGAATATCAATCCTTTACTTTCCCCTACCATATCAACCCCTGTCTTTTCACGGAATCCAAAAGCTTCAATGTATTCAAATAACAGCTCTTTTCCAAGTAAATCCACACCGATATGCATAAATCCGGGGTTGCATGAATTCATAATGACTTCTAACATGGTTTGTGTTCCATGGCCCCCTGCTTTCCAATCCCTGATACGTGTTCCTTCTATCATGGAATAGCCTATACAATTAAAAGGATCGTCAATTTCCATTAGGCCTTCTTCAAGTGCTGCCGCATAAGTGATCAGCTTAAATGTTGAACCTGGCTCAAATGTTGACCAAATGGGCAAGTTGCGGTTAAAAATCTCCTGCTCATAATTTTGATAATTGGCAGGGTTAAAAGTTGGCCTGGATGTAATTCCCAAAATCGCTCCTGTATGAGGATCCATTGCTAAAATTTTAATTTGATCGGGACGATACCGCGCCATGGCATTATCAGCTTCTCGTTCAATAATTTCTTGAATCCTTGCATCGACTGTCAAAACCATGTCCATCCCACGGGCTGACGGCGCGTAAATATCAGAAAATCGCTCTAGTGCATGACCTTTGTTATCAGAAAAATATTGCCAAGCCCCATTGGCTCCCATCAAATAATCATTATACAATGCTTCAATCCCGGCTAAACCTTGATTGTCAATTCCTGTGAAGCCCAGTGTATGTGCCAACATATTTCCATGAGGATAATATCGCATCACATCATTCACAAGGTAAACACCAGGTAAATTTGCTTCTTTAATGGTCATCATTTGATCATGCGTCAACTTTCGTCCCTCAGGTTGAATTCGTTCCACATTAACTCTGTTGGTTGCGTGTTTATACATATCTTCAAATGTTGAATCTAACACTTCTGCCAACAAGGTTGCAACGGCATCAGCATCTTCAACTTGTCGCGGTATTACAATCACTGATGGCGCAACAACATTATTAACAATTACCTCTTTGTTCCGATCATAAATAATACCTCGTTGCCCCTCAATCGGCAAATTCCGAGTCCACAAGGCTTGCGCATGGGCTGTGAATTCTCCTGGATTTAATACCTGCAGATATAACAAACGAATAAGGAGTATTGTAAAATAACACCCCACAGAAATTCCTAACCAAATCGTCCTTTTCCTAATCACGCCTTCGTATTTCATAATTTCACCATCCAACTCAACATACTAATTAAGTATATGGTGAAGAAAATCAAAAAATGCAGAGAAGTCTTTTTGGATTCCTCTACATTTCAATATGCGGTTCTGCTTGTTCTTTTCTTGTTTGTTCATAAACTTCAATTAGTTTATCAACAGATTTGGCTAAAATCACAAAATTCAAAACAAGTACAGTAAAAATTGACAACATGACTAACATATTATCTGCTGCGATCAACCAGAAAAGCAAGGCTTTATTTAACACCAAAGTTGTCACGCAAATAAAAATTCTTTCTAGAGTAGTAATTTTCATCCATCTCACCTCTAATGACTTTTTTGTACAAATTTTTTGTACTCTCGTGAAGCCCATTATAAACGACTAACAAGTGTTTGTCAATACAAAAGTTCAAATTTTTTAAACTTTTGTTTATGAGTCTTGAACTTTAGTTCGATTTTCTTGAACTTCGACTTGATTTTTTGCATGATTTGTATTATAATTATTTTACGAGGTGTTATAAATGCGAAATTTTACAACTGGTCAAAGATTAAAAGAAATCATGCAATCACAAGGCTTACGACAAGTCGATATTCTAAATAAAACACTGCCCTATCAAAAAAGCCTGGGCATCCATATGTCCAAAAGTCATCTTTCTAATTATGTTAATGAACGTTCAACGCCTGATAGCGACAAAATGAGGCTCCTTGCCACTGCACTTGATGTAAGTGAACCTTGGTTAATGGGTTATGACACAGAAGCAAATGAGAAGCCTGTTTTACAGTCTGATGGTAGCCACTTTAGTGGTGGTGAGAAAAGTCTGCTCCAAGCTTACCGAAAGTTGACACAACCCAGACAAGAAAAGGCTCAGAATTTTATTTTCAGTTTACTAATTGAGCAAAATAATATTTTCAAGTCGGCTAGTAAAACAAAAAAAGCAACTCCAACTAATAAAATGGCAGCTCCTAAAAATGTCGTCATATTTGAAAAGAAAAATGGTACAACCATCTATCCAAATGTCATCGGTGCCGCTGCTGGCGCAGGAACAAGTCATTATGCAGATTTAGACCTTGATGAAATCATGATCCCAAGTGAAGAAGCATATGAAGCGAGTACCATCATCCCGTTATATGTGCGTGGCGACAGCATGGAGCCGAAATACTTTGATGGCGATGTGATTTGGATTGACACTCAAGATAAGTCTATCAACCTTAACCAAATTGGTGTTTTCGATACTGAATACGGACGAGTTGTTAAAAAGATGGGTGTGAATGAATTAATCTCTATTAACCGTGATTATCCAGACATTGCGCTTAATGAATATATGGATTTTTCAACCTATGGAAAGGTCATTGATGTTATTCGTCGTGAAGAATTAGAAGTTTGGCAACGTGCTAGGTGGGTTTAAGAAAATTCAAAAAGGGCGATCTCATAAATTTGAGTTCGTCCTTTTTCTTTGCTTAGGGTAATTCGATAATGATTGGTTCGATTCCGATTATTGGGAATGTGTAGTCAGCTAAATAATATAAAATTCGTTCTTGACCCCAAATACCACCCCAAGTACCATGCCAAATAGAAATCCTGAAATGATTCTCAATGCTTATCACAAAAGATAACATGTCATATTGTTCTGGATAATGATAAATCATTGCGTCAATCAACTCCGAATTAACAGTTTCAAAGCTCACTTCCTCTCCCGCATAACTGATTAGAATTTCTGTTAAAAGAAGTGCGTGTAGTTCAACAAATTCATTACCACTTGTTTCAAGCACACTTTGTGCATCTCTTAAATTTTGAGGTTCCTCAGGTATCCTAAAGATTAAATCATCCTGATGATGAGGTACAATAGTAAGTGTCGTCGCATCTACATGAGGGGCTGGAAAAGATCTATGATTATCCCCCATCTCTATTAGTCGATAAACATTACCTAAATCATCTTGGACTAAAAACTCTAATACGAGTGGACCATAAGTGTTAATGCTTACTCCCGAATGAGAAACTATAATATTGGCAATCACTTCTAGGTTACTGTACCTGATCACTTTGTCCACTGATTGTATTCCTGCAAATTTCGGTACTTCAAATTCAAAGAACCACTGTAGAACATTTCCTGGTGATTGCTCATTCGCCGTTGGTTGTTCATCTGTTTCTAATCCACGAATTGACACTATTCTTGCCGTCACCGTATCTCCTTCATTTATTTTGTATGCTGGTATACCAAAGATCATCGTTTTGCTCTGACGATCATCTGAAACATCCAGCCAAGTACTATAACCCAAATTCAAAGGCTCACCATTTACAACTAGATCTAGGCTGTTATTAAAAGAAACATATCCATTACCTAATTCTTTATCTATCAATTCATTATTCGTTGCTAGTAACGCATCACCACTACTCTCAATGTAATACGCCAGATATATACGACCACCATCAACAAACACTTCGCTCAAGGTTACTGTAAAGCCATCATATTCTTGCACCTGCATGATCTCAAATGCGTCTTCTGACATCGCAACAAATCTCTCATTCTGATGCACATCCTCTCGTGCAAAAATACCTCCAATAAATGGGATTTGACTAGCATATCCTGGGAATGCAAACCCTAACAATACAAGGGCAAATATCGCTGCTGCCAATCCTACTAATGAAATCTTTTTACGATTTTTTAACCTTTTCAACTTATTCCTTTTAATAATCGTTTGAATCTCCCTTTTTACTTCTAGCTCATCAGGTATTTCAATAAATAATTTTTCATTATCCATTTTTATACGCCTCCTTGAAATTGGGTTCTAATCATTTTTTGTGTCGCATAATATTTTGTTTTTACTGTCGATTCCGACATTTCCATCATCTGAGAAATTTCAACAAATGAATACTCGCCAAAGATTTTTAAGCGAAAGATTTTCTGCCGGGTAACATCTAATTTATTTACATACGCAATAATTTGTTCCAATTCCATTTTCCGCTCAATGGCTAATGTAAAATCAGCTTCCCCTTCGATATCTTCTTCAACTAAATCCAATACTTGCGTACTCCGGAATGCACTCGAACGGTAGTAATCCGTCACCTTATTAGTTGCAATACGATACAACCATGTTCGAAAGCCTGACAAGCTAACGTCGTAACTTTCAATAGATTGTAACATGAGAAGAAATATCTCTTGAGTTAAGTCCATGGCCAACTCCTTGTTTATTGTTTGCTTATATACATAACAATAAATTTCGCGATAATAATGTGAAATGAGGAAAGTGGCGGCTTTTTCGTCACCTGATTTTTTTTGTAACTTTGCAATGCTTTTTGTTAATTGTTTCTGGATATCCATATTAAAATTCCTCCTTTCATTAAGTATATACGAAATCGAGTCCCAAAAAGTTTTACTTTTTTGAGAATTTCTGAAAAAAAATTAAAAAACTCAACTACTAGCCTTCTAAGAGTCGTAATTGAGTTATACTTCAAAAGCATTAATATTACAAATTTTCAACCAATTCAATAAACGCATCGCCACGTTCTTCAAAATCTACATACTGATCCCAGCTTGCGCAAGCAGGAGCAAGTAGGACAATGTCGCCTGATTCTGCAAGCTTTGCAGCTGCTTCAAATGTGTCTTCCATCACTTCAAAAATTTCACAATGAATTTGATGTTTTTTCGCTAAAGTTAAAAATCTCTCTCTTACTTGACCAAAAGCGAAAATAGCTTTAACATTTTTGAAATCCTCAGCTAAAGAATCCAGCTCATGATTGCGGTCGAGTCCACCCGCAACAAGGATAGTCGGTTGCTCGAATGCGCGTAATGATGTTTGTGTTGCAATGACATTGGTAGCTTTAGAATTGTTATAATACTTGACTCCATCCACCTCTCTTACAAATTGCAATCGGTGCTTCACACCTGTAAAACGAGTCAAGACCGTCACGATGGCTTCATTGGTTGCACCGTATAACTTACAAACAACCACAGCACCAAGGACATCTTGTATATTATGCTCCCCTTTCAACAAGATATCATCATCAGCAATAATGGCTTCACCTTTGTAATAAAGTACATTATTGGCAAGATAGGCTCCTTCTACCACTTTTTTCTGAGAGAATGGAACAGTCATCCCTTTTGTTTGCCATAGTTGACTCACAATAAAATCATCATCAGCATTATAAACGAAGAAATCTGAGGTCAGCTGCTTTTTCACAAGGTTTAACTTTGCTTGGCGGTACTCTTTAATATCAGTATGGTAATCTAAATGGGCTTCAGTAATGTTTAAGATTAAGGCAATATGTGGACGAAAATCTTCAATGCCCATAAGTTGGAATGAAGAAAGTTCAGTGACCAAGACCTCATCTTCTTTAGCATCTTTAGCGATCAAACTGGAAACAAAGCCAATATTACCAGCAAGCTTTGATTTAATGCCACTTTCTTGCATGATTTCATGAATCAATGTGGTAGTCGTAGTTTTCCCATTGGTTGCTGTAATCCCGATAAAAGGGGCTTCGCAAATGGCGTAAGCGATTTCTACTTCACAAACAATCGGGATATTTCTTTCCTGTGCCTCAAGCAACAAAGGCGTTGTTTTATAAGGAATTCCAGGGTTTTTAACGATCAGTTCAACCCCTCGCTCAAGAAGTTCCAACGGATGTGAACCAGCTATCACTTCGAACCCTTCAGCTTCCATCATTTTAGCATCTTCATTATCTTCATAAGCACGACCATCATTGATAATCACATCTGCACCCAATTCTCTTAAAATCCTTGCAGCAACCATTCCACTACGGGCAAGCCCCATTACCAATACCTTCTTCCCTTGATATTTCGTCGTTTTCAACATCTTTTACACATCCTCATTCCATCTTATTAACAACTTTTCCACAAATTCTGTGAAATAAAAATAACACCAAGTTCTCCTTTACAGGTCACTTGGCTTTTTAATTAATCAAAAACATAATTTTCATGGCAATCACACCCAGTATGAGGGTTATAATCCAGAATACCGCCACTACCTTACGCTCACCCCACCCTGACAATTCAAAATGATGATGAAGGGGTGCCATTTTAAATAACCTTTTGCCACCCGTCTTTTTAAAATACAATACTTGCAAAATAACTGATAGGGTTTCAACCACAAAAATCAATCCAATAACAGCTAACAACCACTCATGCCCAAGCAAAATAACAACGGCAGCCATTAACGCACCAAGCCCTAATGAACCAGTATCACCCATAAAAACTTTAGCAGGATTAAGGTTGAACACTAAGAAACCAGCCAATGCCCCTACCATAATAAAGCAAAATAGTGCGATGGTGTAGTCACCCAACATCATAGCAATCATTCCCAAAACACCAAAAACGATAAAGCTACACCCACCCAGTAGACCATCCAATCCATCTGTCAGGTTTGTCGCATTGGAACCTGCTAAGATAAGAAACAACACCCAAATTCCATGACCCCACATAATATCAAAGCTAATAAATCCTAAGTTGACAACGGTTGAATAACCAGCAGACATGAATAAAAAGAAGAAGCCAGCCCCAATGAGAAATAAACCGAGCATTTTATGTTTCGGTCTAAGGCCTTTATTGTCTTTTTTAACCACAATAATAAAGTCATCAATAAAGCCGATTAAGCTACATCCAAACAATGGAAGAAGTAACATGAGTAAGGTAGAGTTTAATCTCAGATCTTCCCAAAATATAATACCTATGATGGTTGTAATGAGGGCTGATAAAAGGAAAATAATCCCACCCATAGTTGGAGTTCCTGATTTTTTCAGGTGAGATTGCGGTCCATCTTCACGAACGGATTGTCCGAATTTGAGACGTTTTAGAAAAGGGATGAAAATTGGGCCGATAATGACGGCGATAATGAAAGCTGTGAGTATTGGTAATAGTATTGTTAAGTCCACTGGCGGACACCTCCGTTTAGGGTTGGTTTTAAAACTAAATTTCGAATTTTTCGGTTAGGTATTCTGCTGTTTTTTTATCGCAGAATGGGTATGCTTTATTTTTAATGATTTGCGTTTTCGCGTGACCTTTGCCAAGAATGACGACAATGTCCTGTGGTTTCGCCAGCTTCAAGGCAATTTCGATGGCTTTTTCTCGGTCAATGCAGAGACGGTAATTTTGTCTGACAGTTCCCTTTATCATGTCATAGATGATTTCTTGCGGCTCTTCGTTGCGAGGGTTGTCACTGGTAATGATGACTTGTTTGCTATGGGCAAGGACTGTTTTTCCTAATAGCTGACGTTCGTGTAGCGTGCTATTGGCATCAGCACCAATAACTGTGATGATGTTTCCGTCACAAATTTCTTTTAGGGAGGTTAGGATGGCATAGACAGCTTCTGAATTTCGAGCATAGTCGATAACCACTTGAATGTGGGTATTTGTCACAAAGGTGTCATATCTTCCTTCCAATTGAGGTAAATCTGGGAGTAATTGAGCGATTCTCATTGGGTCGTACCCTTCAGAAACGAAGTGAGCGATTGTTGCTAATATGTTATAGAGGTTGTAAAAACCGAAATATGGGATTTCTGCTTGATAGATAAAGTTACCTTTATAGTGAAGGTCGAAACGGGTTTTATCTTCAGAAATTTCAATGTTACAAGCTCTGATATCCGCTAATTCGCTCAGTCCATAGGTAATGGTGTCTGCGATGGTCATGTTGCAGAAGTCGACACCATTTGCATCATCTATATTGATAACGGCTGTTTTGTTGATAGGCAGTGCGATAAAGGGGCGTTTCATGGTCCATGTCTCATTTATTTCGATTTTTTTACCACTGTTGGTGAAGATTAATGTGTCAAAATCAATATAACCGACTTTTTTCTCTTTGATGTCACGCTCGCAAACCTCTATTATAACATCTTTGACTTTTTTTTCATAGCTTTTGTGGCTGATTTTTTTGAAAATTTCTGTGCTTGTTCCCATTTCGTTGTGGATTTCTAGTGCTAAATAGCAGTGATGGATCATATGAGCGATGGTTGATTTGCCATTTTGACCAATGATGCCGATGATGTTGATGTCTTTTCCTAGTAGTTCTCTGTTTCCTGTCATGTTGATTACATCTCCTTTAAAGCGATAAAGTCCTTGTATAAAGTCTATGTGACGGGAATGTCAAAAATGACAAAGTCGTTAAAAATGACAAAAAAAATCAAGAGAGAAACCCTTGATTTTTAAAAACTTGGTGATTGTACGTCATCATGGCGATGTGTATGTCATATTGAAAGCTTGGCAGAGTGCATAAACGATGGCTTCAACGTAGGCTGGTTCTTGGTTTAAAAAGGTGTGGAGGTCCGCTTCGTTGTCTAGATAAAATAATTCGATAATGTCGCAATTGACACCGCCTTTTCGGGCTTCACGGATGATGCCGTAAAAATCGATTTTGTCGTAGTAGGTTTTTGTGAATGTTAGTGTTTTTGGATCGATATGTCGTTCGTGAAGGATCTTTGTTTTCGACTCTTTTGATGAGATGTGTCTGAACTTTGTGAGACGTTGTAGTCTGTCTCTTAGGTGATATTCAAAGCGAGCAACGTGTTTAGCAAGTGGTGCATAGATTTCTGCCCCTTGAAATTTCCCTGTTCCACCGCTGGAATTACAATGAATGCTGATGGCGAAGTCTGGTTGCAATCTTGCGATTTCCCTTCCACGAGCACCTGCATTTCCGATGTCTGTGTCGTCCGTTCTAAGCTCTGTTACTTTAAAACCTAGTTGTCTTAGTCGCCTACTTACTTCTTTTGAAACCCTTAGATTGATGTCTTTTTCCTTATATCCAAAATACTGTGCACCCGAATCAAAACCACCGTGCCCCGCATCTACAACTATGTATGGCATATTATCACTCCCTATTTAAACCTGAATAAGTCATTCAGGTTAGCCAGTACTTTATTATATGAAGAAACCTCCTTTGGTGTCACTTTTTCTCATGTATGAAAAAAGTGCCCAATGGACACTTTAGTTTTAAAAATCATTACTCAACATTTTCAGCAAATTCGTTATTAACCAATGTTTCAAATGGGGCCTTCTCTGTTAATTCACCTGCTGCAATCATGATTTCTTGCAAACGGTAGAAGGCTTCTGCAGTGATTTCTGGCGTTAGGGCATAGGCTCCTACCTCTTTATATCTACCAATCGCACTAGCTAAAATTTCTAATTCTGCATCTGGGAAAAATGGGGCAATGACTTCCGCTATCGCCTCTGGCGAGTTTTCTTGTATCCACTGTTGACCCCTTGCAATGGCATTTGTAAAGCTTTGGATTAAATCAGGATCTTCTTCTATTAAGCTTTTAAGTGCATAAAACGCCGTATAAGGCAACACACCTGATTCCTCTCCCATGGAAGCAACCACATAGCCGCGTCCCTCCAATTCAATGGTTGACGCCACTGGCTCGAACGCTGTTACGAAGTCGCCCGTTCCACCTAGGAATGCACCTATCATAGCAGCAAATTGGATGCTATTATCGAATTCTACATCTTTTGCAATCCTTTTTTGAGCCAGCACAGATTCAAACACCATAAATGGCATTCCACCTCGACGTCCTGGCAATACGTGAGCACCTCGCAAATCATCCCAAGTGAAATCTGGTGACCTTCCAATCAGGAAAGATCCATCACGAGCAGTTAGACCGGCAAAAACAACTGCATGGTCAGCTCGCCCTTCATTGTACACATAAATCGCCGCTTCTGGTCCTGATAAACCGATATCTGCTGCTCCTGATAACAAAGCCACCATCACATTATCAGCACCATCGCTGGTTATAAGATCAATTTCAATTCCTTCATCTTCAAAAAAGCCTAATTCAATCGCAACATATTGAGGCGCGTAAAACACCGAGCGCATCACTTCTGACAAACGCACTGTTGTCAAATCACTATCCGAATCACTGCCGCAAGCCACCAAGATTAACATCACACCTAAGCCTAATAAAACCACTAATTTCTTCACAATAAATCCCCCATTAATTTATTTTAAAAACATTTTTATGATAACCCGTTCAATCAAAGCTACCAATCCATATAATAAAGCTGCTAATGCTGCAAGAATAATCACACTCGTCATAACTAAATCCATCTGAAAGACTTGGCCACCATAAATGATTAAATATCCAAGCCCTGCTCTAGAAACTAAAAATTCCCCTGCAATAACCCCTACCAACGATAAGCCAATATTAATTTTCAGACAGTTAAAAAGTGTATGTAAATTGGCAGGAAAGACTATTTTCGTAAAAGTCTGAAATTTATTTGCATGGAATGTCCGCGCCATTTTGACAAGCTCTGCATCCGTATTAATAAACCCACTCAACATTTCCAAAATGGTCACAACCAGCGAAATTGCTAATGCCATCACAATAACAGCCTGCATTCCAGCACCAACCCAGATAATAATGACAGGCCCCAATGCAATTTTAGGTAAGGCATTGATGACTACCAGATATGGATCCATGACTTTTGCCAAAAAGCTGGACCACCATAGTATAAAAGCAATCAAAATTCCTAGGGTTGCACCTAAAACAAAACCAATCATGGTTTCTAGGAATGTCACCCCGATATGAAAAAGAAGCTGGTTATTTTGAAAATTCAAAATGGTGCGCCAAATTCGCATGGGACTGCTAACGATAAAACTATCAACTACGCCAATGATTGCCCCGATTTCCCAGGAAATAATAATCATTAGCAAAATAAGTACTTGTGTCACCAAAATTAACTTTTTTCTTCTTTGTCGACTTTTTAAATATTCCAAACGTGCTTCGCTAAGTTTACGTGCGCAGCTAAGTTTACGTGCTTCGCTAAGTTTACGTGCGCAGCTAAGTTTACGTGCTTCGCTAAGTTTACGTGCTTCGCTAATGGAGCCGTCCTGTAAATATCGCTCTTTCTTTTTAAACATGTGCATCAAACTCTTTCCATATGTAATTAAAGTATTCCTGGAATTCCGGTAATGACCGTCGCTCAAGTGGTGTCACTTCTTTGTCAAATTCCAGTTTAATATTTTGCTTGATAGTTCCAGGACGTTTGGATAATACAATCACGCGATCTGCCATGGAAATTCCCTCGGCAATGTCATGGGTAACCATAATGGCTGATTTGTTTTCTTGGCGTAAAATGCTGTAAACATCGTCTACTACTAGCAAGCGCGTTTGATAATCTAGTGCTGAAAATGCTTCGTCCAAAAGCAGAATATTCGGTTTAATTGCTAGGGTTCTAATGAGCGCAACCCGTTGACGCATACCTCCTGATAATTCACGGGGATATTTGTCTTTAAAATCCCACAGTCCGTAAGTTTTCAACAGCTTGTCAACATTCTCAACATAGTTATTCCCACGTTTTCCACAAAATTCTAAACCAAGCTGTGTATTACTTCTGATGGTTCGCCAATCAAGCAGGCTATCTCGCTGTAACATATAGCCAACCTCTGTGGCATCACCATTCATCTCTTTTCCGTTTAATAAAATTTTCCCTTTTGTTGGTTTCACTAAGCCTGCAATTAATGATAAAATGGTTGTTTTTCCACAACCTGATGGCCCGATGACGGATACCAACTCTCCGTCATCGATGCTGAAATTGATATCTCGCAATGCCTCAACTTCTCCTGTTTCTGTTTGGTAGGTTAAGCCGACATCTTCAAATTTCAAGATGTCTTTCATTAGGACCTCCTTCATATTAACACCCTCTTGTCCTATAAGTTATTCATCTGTATATAATGGTCTCCTAATATGGTACGTGAGGACTGGGATTTTGTTAAGGCATTAAGCCTAATTGGAAGCTTTCTTGATTTGTTTTTGTCTTACTGATTGGCATTTGAAAACCCCATAAAGCGAGCAACTCAAAGCGAACTCGTTCTATAGGGTTTATTTATAATTTTTCAACTTCCTCGATGGGAAGTTTTGAATGCTTGGCAACATCTTCTATGGACATACCAGATGATAATAAGCTATTTGCCATTTCGATACGTGCTGCTTCTACCTCGACAATTTCTTTTCCTTTATACCCTTCGAATAAATCTATCACATTGATGATTAAATTTTCTAGTATGCTGACCTTGATAAGGTCGCCTTTTTGGTAGGTGGTTGTTTCGTAATAACCTGATTTTAGAAGATTGACCATGATTGCTTCTTTTCTTGGGTCAACAATCCAGTATTCTTT
>Ga0131853_10013466_pt1 | contig 14996 bp, 15 predicted proteins | sample TergutLab28metaG_FD_92764 | JGI IMG/M metagenome (GOLD analysis project Ga0131853, IMG submission 92764) | Labiotermes labralis P1 segment gut microbial communities from Petit-Saut dam, French Guiana - Lab288 P1 (version 2) (version 2) | ecosystem: Host-associated > Arthropoda: Insects >... | reverse complement strand
CCTCTAATATTCCCTGTGATATCAATCAAATTAAGCCTACCACTAGAACTTCTAACCTCAAACATTTCGCCAACAATATTAGAAGCGTAGATACGACCATTGGATGTCCGAATATCTACATTACCTACTATATCATCCACATATACCCTTCCATTAGTTGTTTGAACAGTAAGCTCACCAATTTCAAAACCACCAATATAAACGCGACCATTTGAAGTCTGAACAAACAAGGTTTCATAGACCTCATCTGGCAAATAAACGATTAAATGCGATGACACAAAATTAACAGGTCGAAAATCAACCATCCGAGGCTCCCAAACATCAATGCTCAAAAGACCCGACTCTACTTCAACCCGCAATGTAGAGCCAGGAAACACTCCAATGGCTTCAACCCTAGCTTCATTACCACTTATAGGACGAATATGCACCCTTTGATTCCGCGTCGTAATTCTGATGTCAGTGACATTGTTCATATCAGCTGAACTTTCTAATTCAACCCCCATAAACCCTAACAGGACAACCCCAACAGCAATAACGACTGTTAGAGCAATGATTGCTCTTTTCATGATCCTCACTCCTCCAATCAGACTTTTATCAAAAGCAATAGCTCATGCTTTTCACCCTAAAAATATTCAGCAAAGTTTACAAGCTATTTGACCAAACCATTCAGTACTCATTCATACACGATGACAAAAAGGCAAGGGAAGACCTCGCCTCAAGTTATTTTTAATAAGTTCCCCTTTTACTCCCATACAACAAGAACGCTGCAACAAACAAACTTAGAATCGCCATCGACATTCCTAGCTGGGCAGTTAAACCATTAGCAATTAACTCATCAAGACCACTAGCAATCCAATAAGTAGGCAACGCCATAAAAGCTATACGAATGGCATCTGGGAAAACAGCAAGAGGCAACATTAAGACAAAGGCTGCAAAAGTCAACACACCAGCCAACACACCAAAACTAATCTCTGCATTCTTGAACAAGCAGTTCCAAGCAAAATTAAACGCAACCGAAGTCCCAGCAAATAAGAAATACAACGTACCAATCGTCAACGTAAACTCAGCCGTCCAACCATGCATAACAGCCCCCAACGTACAAATCACCAACACCTGAATCAACAACGGAATCATACAAGCCAACAAATTTTGAAATAAATAACTAAAAGTCGTAGTAGGTGTACTCATAATGCGCATTACAATTTTATTCCGACGCTCACGGGTCATCCCTCCAGTCAGCGGAAATGTTCCAAACAACATCACCAAAGGAATCATGTAATAACCACGCCCATCCATCATGCCGCCAGTAGCCTCCCCCCACATATCAGATATAAACATAAACATAACAGGTAAAACAAAGCCAGCCAAAATGGCAACAGGATTTTTCAAACTTCTCATTAAAGCAGATTTTAAAATTACCATTCTTTCTTCACCTTCCCTATTCCAAGACCAACTGCCCAAAGGACCGCTGTCATAGCAAATACTAATCCAACATTACGCATGGCAAGTCCCATATCCTGCCCTGTATACAAACGTTCAGCCACATTTTCAAACATACCAATCGGACTACTATACCACACACCCCTAACAGATAGGGTAATTGGCGACCAATCACCGATAAAATCAATCACACGATGGCTAATTAACTGTCCCATTGGAATGATAAATCCACTTAAACTAGCCAATAAAAACACAAACGGATAAGCAATCCCATTAGCAGTCGAAGGATTTTTAGTTGCCACATACAAAATTAAACCTACCGCCTGTCCTAGAAGCGACATCCCAACAAGGAAGAGTAACGTAACCCACCAAATTCCCCAATTCACATTTAAAACAAGACCTGTAACCAATACAATCAATACCCCTTGTATAAAAGTTGCTACCCATCCAGCGAGCATAGTTGCAACTGGAAAATAACCACGCTTAACAGGAGCAGCAAAGAAACGCCACTTATTCGCCCCACGCATAATCTCATACATATTATCAATCATTGTCATGGCCCCGAACATCTGGAAAAAGAATAGATTCGGAAGCACCTGCCAAGTATGCCCAACGTTAAAGCCATAAAAAATCAAATCAACTTCCGTATTAAATGCATTAACCCCAACGAAGAGGAAGATGATAAGTAAAGGCAAGATCAACATGGCAAAAAGTGACATCGGGTGCTTCAAAGTTCTCCATAACATATACTTAAAAATCAAATTAAACTGTCTCATAATCTCCTACTCCTCATCTCTTAATTTCTTACCAGTCAATGTCAAGAACACATCTTCTAAATTCGGCTTATCTGCATTAAATCCAGATACACCACCGTTACGACCAGCGATTTCTAAAATACGATTCAAATTCCCGCTTCCAACCGTCGAAGCAACCGTATACTCATTACCATGTACCTTAACTTCTTTCACACCAGCAATGGCCTTTAATTCATTAGTCAACAACTCAGACGGCGCAATCGCAGTCAAGCGCACTACTTCTTCATGCTGAATTTGTGCAATCAACTCATCAACCGTCCCACTTGCAATGGCACGTCCAGCATCCATAACAACAATGCGGCTACAAATCTCCTGTACTTCTTCCATATAGTGAGATGTATATAAGATCGTCGTCCCGCGAGCAGCAATCTTCTTCACCGACTCCAAAATATGATTTCTCGACTGCGGGTCAATGGCCACTGTCGGCTCATCCATAATCAAGAATTTCGGCTTATGCACCAACGAACACGCAATATTTAAGCGTCGTTGCATCCCACCTGAGAATGTCGTAGGCTTCTTATTAGCTCGGTCAGTCAACTCAACAAACTCAAGCACTTCTTTAATGTTATCCTCAAGCTCTTTCCCTTTCAAACCATACAATCCACCGAAATAACGTAAATTCTCTTTCGCTGTCATATCCTGAAACACTGTTACTTCCTGAGTCACTAATCCCATTTGCGCTCGGGTTTTTAAATTCTTCATGTCCTGCGTCATGCCAAATACTGACACATCACCAGCATTCTTTTCAATCAATCCACATAGAATATGAATCGCCGTCGTCTTTCCTGAACCGTTTGGCCCAAGTAACCCTAACACTTCACCCTCCTGAATCTCTAAATTCAAATTATCAAGTGCTGTATTATCTCCATAAACCTTTACCACATTTTTCATACTTGCAATCATCTTAATCGCTCCTTTTGTTTTGTTGTAATGTCATTATATCCTTTTTGTTAGCCATATGATAGTTACATTTGTCATCGACTTACACTGTTCAACTTTTTCCTCAAAATCTTTTTTGTCAACCTTCTAGAATCAAGTTTTAAGTTGTTGTGACTATTATAGCCCATTTGCAATCTTCCCACTAGGTACATTTGTCACGATTTATAAAATCCTAAACCCAATAGTATAAACACTTAAATAGAGTTTACAGTTTAGATTTACACCACTTTTACACCAATTGACGTGTAAAGATATAAGAAGATATAAAAGATTAAAGTCTTGACAATATCCATAAGGCACGTACGGTTCTGTAGAGGGGTTGGGCGCGGTGACGTCCCAATCTACTCAAGATAACCCATGTATAGAGCCATTTTGAAAGGCTCTTTTTATCTTTTAGGTCGCCGTTCAGCAAGGCAATCAGTTAAAAGATAAGAATTTGAAACACCTGAACCACCATGTAACATGATGACAACTTCTTTTGAATTAGCTGGATAATGTAAAACATATTGTGAAATCCTATTTACATTTTTAATCACTTTTTTAGCCATTTTAATTATTTTTCAAAAATGGGTTGACAAACAATATTTAAAATGATATTATATAAACATACCAACGGTTGGTTCCCGAAAGAGGTGAAAGAAAATGTCAAGAAGTGATCGCGCAGAACAGACGTATCAAAAAATTCTGGAAGTCTCAGCAAAATTGTTTCATGAACAAGGTTATGAGAAAACAAGCATTCAAGACATCTTAAATGAATTAAAGATGTCAAAAGGTGCGGTGTACCATCATTTCAAATCTAAGAAAGAAATTTTAGATGCAATTCAAGATCGTGGTGGAAATCAACGTTTAGAATTGCTACACCAGCTAGCTAAAGAAGTACAAGGTGAAAACGCAAGAGAGAAGTTAACTCAATTACTTTTGAAATTTTTCGAACTAGGCGATTTCAGTCAAATTGATAAAGATTTGTTATCAGCGCACTTGGAGGATCCTCACATGGTTCTTGCTGATATCCGAGCGCAGATGAACGATGCAAAACTGCTTGTTGATTTGCTTGAAGAGGGCATCCGCGATGGGTCAATTAAAACGGAGTATCCATTAGAGCTGGCTGAAGTTACTTTTATATTAACCAACACATGGTTAAACCCCGTCGTATTTAATCGTGATTTTAAACAAACAGAGCGCCGTTTGAAATTTTTACAACAAGTTTTGAGTAGACTAGGTGCAGATTTTGTAAGTGACGAAATTATTGATGAAATGCTATCTAGGTTTCAAAGTTTAGGTTATTTTGAATAAGCAGATTATTCCTTCTGAAATGGAAGGAATAAAATTCAACCCTCCCAAAGACCAACGGTTGGTCTTAAAGTGAGACGTCATAGCAACAGAGTTTGCAACCATTAGTTGCCATCATTCAAGCCAGAATTGGTAGTCGCAACCGATGTCAATCAGCGATACTACAATCAAGATATCTCAAACGTCAAAAAATTTCTCTGACTCACATAAAAGATAGATTTTGAACGCTTTGAGACATGATGGTTTATTAAGCTGAAACTTACTAGTGTAATAACGATACATATAAAGCGCAAGAACGTGCGCACGAAAGAAGGTCATGAAAATGAAAAAATTTGGAATTAACTTTAAATTAGTCTTAACGAGTCAAATCATTAGCGTAATCGGAGGTAATACCTTAAGGTTCGCCTTGTTACTATTCATCCTAGATTTATCACAGTCAGCTGGAACCTTCGGCTTAGTAACTGCTGTGAGTCAAATTCCGGTGGTGCTATTCGCCATTCCTGGGGGGATCATTGCCGATCGTATGAACAAGAAGAAATTGATTGTCTTCTTCGATGGCATAAAGACCGTGATTTGTATCGGTCTACTTGCACTCTTCTTAACGGGTACTTATTCGGTTATGAATCTAGCGGTTGTTATCGCGATATTTGTGACAATTGTTACTTTGTTCTCGCCAATACTAATGACAGCTATGCCAACGATTGTTGATCAAGATGTCCTCGTTGAGGCGAATGGTGCGATTCAATCTGTCAATGCTATGAGCGAGTTGTTTAGTTTTGTCTTAGGTGGGATTCTAGTGGCAACCATTGGAATTAATAATATTATTATCCTAGCTGGAATTGCCTTCTTAATCTCAACGGTCATTGATTTATTTATTAAAATACCACATGTGAAGCAGGAAGCAGAATTTGGAGTTATCAAAACTGCTAGTTTAGATATGAAAAATAGCCTCACGTTTGCAGTAAAAGAAAAGCCAGTAATTATTAAATCAGCGCTCCTATTCGCACTTATTTCCTTTCTATTTCTGCCTATTATAACAGTTGGTCTGCCTTACATTGCTAGAATTGAATTTGGAGTTAATGATACCATGTTCGGCATTTCACAAGCCATTCCGGCACTTGGGATGCTCTTAGGTGGTGTTCTATCTGGAAAGTTCAAGAAGTTGCTTGACGTTAAACACTTTTCAAAGTTGGTTTTAATTATGGCTGGGCTTTGCTTAGCATTAGCAGTTACTGTATATGGACCACTATTTGGTGGCGCAATGGCACTTCCATTCTGGTTGTTTAATGTTGCTTTGATGCTGATCCAGGTCGTAATAATGTTTGGGAACATCACCGTCATATCCTTCGTCCAAACACAGGTTCCAGGGAATTATCTAGGAAAGGTACTTGCCCTCATTGTCACCGTTGCAAGTTTCGCTACACCGGTTGGTCAATTTCTATTTGGATCTTTAATGGAGTTATTTGCTGGCAGAACATCGATTCTGTTTGTTGTAATTGCGGCATTAGTTGTTGGCATAGCGGTGATAGCAAAAAGAATGTTTGCAACCGACATTAACGTTGCTCATCAGGAGGTGGTTACTAGCACCTAAGCGTGTCGTTTTATCGTAATATTAATTCATGTTTGAAATGCGTCTGTAGCACGCAGAAATTTGCAGCCTAGACAAGGAAATGTTTCACGTAGCGCTGGAATCATCCAGTGAATGATTCCATGGAGGTACGTGAGTGGAACATTGAAGCAGGATTGGCAGCAAAGATCAGTGCTTTTTATGTAGCGAATGGCATTTAAGACTTGACAGCTTTGCTGGCATATAGTCTTAAAGCATGCAGCTACAAGTGCTTAGACGTATTTTAAATGTGAATTAGTATAAGATGGGATGCAACATAAAAAATAATTAGACCCACAAAATCAAATGCTTAATTATTAGGCTGTTTATTTTGTGGGTTTTCGCTTTCTTGATAAGAAACCCTCGACGTATTCGCCCAGTTCCAACGGATAAGCCATGAATAAGCAAGTGCAAATCTCTATTAAAAGTAGAAATCCTTAACCTGTAGGAAGAAAATCCCTGTCAAAATGGTCACAAAAACAAAAAATCTTTAAAATCTTTTCAATGGTTCATATGTCCTTGTATTTCCAGCCCGTAGGAGCTTGCCAGTCTTACGCCTGTCAAACTTGTTCCCACGGGCTGGAAATACAAGAACGTTCAATCCTACAGAAGATTAAACACCAACTTGACAATTCAAGTAAAAAAAGACATTTTGGCAAATTTTACTAAGATGTCTTTCGTTTTATTTATCATATCAAGGCTTTAAAGTTTTATATCACTCATATCTTTATACGTCAATTGGTGTAAAAGTGGTGTAAATTCCAAGCATAAAATCGGTTCGAACGCCCATGCTACTGCTTTTAGGTATTTTAAAAGTCGTGACAAATGTCATATGTTTACTTCTCACAATAAATCATGGAGTAAGCTGGTATATAGTTGTCCATTATCAATTTACTTACAAAAATTTAAAAAATGAAGACCTCACACATTCATTTGCCAGCTTAAAATGTGGCGTTGGAGAAATTAATTTCATTTCAAAGATAGTTCTGCAAACTTTTGAGCATTTACACATTCCCAAATTTGTGCTTTTGAATACAATAAATTATATGGCACAGTATGATGATTCACCATGCCATTGATTTAGAGGAGAGGAGATTTATTCATGAATAATAACAATTGTAATTGTCAAACATTCCGCTTTGATAATAGAAGTTGTGGGCAAAGACCATCAGGATGCAGTTGCTCAAGATGTCGTCCTCCGCAACCAAGATGTCCACAAGGGCCACCTGGACCGCCAGGCCCAAGGGGACCACAAGGTTGTCCAGGCCCAAGAGGGCCAAGGGGACCAGAAGGAGCACAAGGTCCAAGAGGTGCACAAGGAATAGCTGGCGTAGCTGGGGCAACAGGAGCTACTGGTCTCACAACCGTTCTAGAATTCACTATTCCAATTGCACCAATTTTACTAGCCGGGCAATTAGTTTCCTATAATGGACAAATTTATATTGTCACTGTAAGTAATCCAGCTGGCACACCTGGCTCATCAGCAGATTTCACACCACTTGTAGATCCAGGTGGAGGCATTGGTCCAACGGGACCGACTGGGCCACTTGGAATCGACGGCGTTACGGGAGCAACTGGGCCAACTGGAATTGACGGTATTACAGGATCAACTGGGCCAACTGGAATCGACGGCGTTACAGGACCAACTGGGCCGACTGGAATCGACGGTGTCACTGGACCAACTGGAATTGATGGCGTTACAGGACCGACTGGGTCAACTGGAATCGACGGCGTTACAGGACCAACTGGACCAACCGGAACTGACGGAGTCACTGGACCAACTGGACCAACCGGAACTGACGGAGTCACTGGACCAACTGGACCAACTGGAATTGACGGCGTTACTGGACCAACTGGACCAACTGGAACCGACGGCGTTACTGGACCAACTGGACCAACTGGAACCGACGGCGTTACTGGACCAACGGGTGCAACGGGTGCGTATATTTCTAGTTTCACCTTTGCAACAGATGCAACAGGTGCAGTTAGCAGTATGACATTAATCTTATCTGACGGAACACCTATCACATTCCCATAACGTCCTATCACCAACCTATAAACATCCGCATATAATTAAACAGAGCATTAAAAGGAAGCTCACTGTGGCAACACGGATCTTCCTTTTATCATGTTGAAAGGGGAATTTTTATGCCAACCTGGTCACTAGCAATGATTGTAAAAAATGAGGCTTCCGTTTTGACACGTTGTTTAGACTCCATTAAGAACATTGTTGATGAAATCATTATTGTCGATACTGGTTCCACTGATGAGACAGTTGAGATGGCGAAAAGATACACAGATAAAGTGTATCATTTTGAGTGGGTGGATGATTTTTCAAAAGCAAGGAATTATTCATTTTCAAAAGCAACCTGCGATTATATCATATGGTTAGATGCAGATGACTTCTTTGATGAAGAAGCACAGGCCGAATTATTAAAATTGAAAACCTCATTAGATATTGTTGTTGATGTGGTTTATTTAAAATATAATATCGGGTTTGACGCTAATGGCAATGTAACGACCAGTAGTAGACGGGAGCGTATCGTCAAGCGGGAAAAAAATTTCCAGTGGAAAGAACCTGTTCATGAATGTATGATTGTGTCAGGTAATACTTTAAACTCTGACATTGCAGTGACCCATGGTGAAAAAAGCAGGACACATTCTCGTCGGAATTTGGATATTTATGAAAAACAGGATGCATTAACAGATAGAGGGCGCTTTTACTATGGGCGTGAATTAAAGACCCATGAACGTTATAAAGATGCTATTAAGATGTATGAACAATTTTTAAACGATGGGCGTGGATGGAAAGAGGATAATATCCGCGCTTGTATTGATTTAGCCGACTGCTACATAGCAATTGAAGAGCAGGAGTCTGCTGGGAAAGCTTTATTTCAAACTTTTCTTTACGACAAACCACGAGCCGAGACCTGTTGCCGGATTGGACAATACTTTTTGGCGAAAGGGGATGACCATCAAGCGGCTTATTGGTATGATTTAGCACTTCATCCAAATTCACAACAAGAAGCAGGTTTTTATAACAAAGATTTCGGCAGTTTTATTCCCAATATTCAATTATGTATGATTTTCTTTAGGATCGGTGAATATGATTTATCCTATAAGTATCATCTGAAAGCACAAGCTTTAAAGCCTAATGATGCGAGTGTGCTGTACAATGTGGCTTATTTTGAAAAATTTTTCTCGGAAAGGGAAGCAAATTAAAAGATGTCCTTTGGCAATTTCTGGTTGCCTTTAGACATCTTTTTCAATTTATCGAAGATACATTTTGTCGAAGATACATTTTTATCAGAGATAAGCTTTACATCAACACCAATACAAGGGTTCCAATAGTCAAGCAAGCAAGTCCAGCCAATTGCTTTGGAGACTGCTTTTCCTTAAGGAAGATGCGTGCGAATAAAATGTTAAGTAAAATACTCAATTTATCGATAGGAACAACCCCACTAGCAGGGCCGATTTGAAGGGCACGGAAGAAAAATAGCCACGATCCTCCTGTTGCAAGACCTGATAGAATAAGAAATATCCAGTTTTTTTTCCCAATTCCCTTAACGCCTTTTTGATTCCTCGTCAAAAGTACCATTCCCCAACTAGCAACAAGCACCACCACCACACGGATGGCATTACCCAAATTCGCTTCCACATCAGCAATCCCGATGGCACCTAAAATGGTCACCAAACTGGCAAATACCGCAGCAAGGATCCCAAATAATAACCAGTTGCCCCCTCCCTCTTTCTCATTGGTTGATTCAGAAGGATCTTTCTTTTTTAACTTCAGCATTAAGCCCGTTCCTAAAATAATAAAGCCCATTCCCACAATTTGCCAAAGTCCAACAGGCTCACCAAGAATAAGAAACGCCAAGATGATGGTCAAAATCATGCTACTTTTTTTCAAGGGCGATACTTGCGAAACAGTACCAAATTTTAAAGCATAGAAAAAGCAAAGCCACGACGCCCCTGTTGCAAGACCTGATGCAACAAGGAAAAACCAAGTCCGCCCGCTGACATGAGCAAGTTCCGACCCGGAGCCCACCATAAAAACCATCAGCCATGAGAAAATAACAATAACAACCGTCCGAATGGCAGTCGCCAAATGAGAATTAACCCCGCTGATACCAATTTTTGCCAATACAGCAGTGATTCCTGCAAAAGCTGATGCTAACAATGCATAAATGATCCATGTTTCCATTTTGATGACTCCTTTTGTTAATTCTAATATTATCATTATTATAACATTGCCATCAAGAAAAAGATAGGCATTTATATAAAAAATCTAGTCGACATTTCATCAACTAGACTTACCACCAAATCACATAGCCTAAATAACCCAGGTACATAAAAGTCAGAATAAACCCTTCCAAGCGCGTGAGTTTTTTTCTTGTTAGAATAAAGATACACAAAATGATGCCCCCTCCTAGGAGAAATATCAAATCATAAATCAGTCCAACTTCAATGGGTAATGGGGCAATCACACCTGAAAGTCCCAGAACAAACATAATATTAAAAATACTAGAGCCAAGAATATTCCCCACTGCCAATTCATTCTCACCACGCCTTGACGCCATAAGAACAATGATCAATTCCGGTAACGACGTTCCAATTGCCACAATGGTTAATCCAATAACACGTGGACTCATTCCCAACAATTCAGCAATACTCACCGCATGATGCACCGTCAATTCCCCACCAATAAGAATACAAACTAGACCAAGAACAGCAAACAAAATATTTCGTTTTAAAGGTTTTACCAGCTCTTCTGGCTCCTGATCAACTTCTTGATGTTCCTTTCGACTTTTTAAAACCTCTTTTGCAACCACCATCACATAGGCGAAGAATAAAATAAGAAAAAGAACGCTACCTATTCTCGGGATTTCAGTATCAAAAACGAGCATCATGATAAGGAGAAGAACTGGACCTGCTATAGCAACCCAGTAGTCTCGAGCGATGGTTTTAAAGTTAATAGCCATAGGGGTAATAATAGCAGAAAATCCGATAATGAAGATAAGATTAAAGATATCAGAGCCGACCACATTGCCCATCGCTAGTGCCGATGTCCCATCTAGTGCAGACCTAACACCAATAAAAGCCTCAGGCGCGCTAGTTCCAAATGCCATCACGGTTAAGCCAATGATAAGATTAGGGACTTTGAAATTCCGTGCCATCCCGCTACTGCCATCAACAAAAATATCCGAACCTTTGACCAATAGGGCAAGCCCTAAAGCAAGCCAGAAAAAAGTTAAAAAAATGTCCATTGTTTATCACTCCACTTGTTATTATTTTAGGCTTTTTGATTGCATTAAACTCAAATGAAATTTGAGACGCAAAAAAACAAAACCTATTGAATTTATTCATTCAACAAGTCTCGTTTTTAAGATAATAACAGAGCCATTTATGGACATTGACTCGGGTATGTTGCTATTATCACGCAAAAATCTTGCGCAACTACTCCCTTATTTGAGATTAGTGTATAATAATAATGTTAACTGAATATGAATTTTTCAGGAATAGCTATCCAAATTGCTGTGCTGTCAGTTGATGATGGGATTTCATTTTCTAGTTGTTTTTTCTTTTTTTTTCTAGCTGTCTGATTGTTTCTAGTGAAAGTTTTGAATGTCTAACTACCTCTTCAATGGGCATATTCGAGTTTAATAAACTAATAGCCATTTCTACTTTTCCCTGTTCAAGGCCTTGAGCGTGGCCTTCTGCGCGACCTTCTGAGTGGCCTTCTGCATAGCCCACTACGTGACACCCTTTGTATGACCCTTTTCGAATCCACGCTTACCAGCAATGTCTTCTACAGTTTTGCTCCAATTACACATTTGCATAACCTCTCTTTCTAAATCCTCGCTTGGTGATATATTGTACTCATCTTCTAATATTTCTAATTTCTCTTTAGCTCTAATCTCCTCTGAAAATAGCTTGTTAAGCAAATTCAATAAACCAGACGTTTGTTCATCTTCAGCTTTCCCAAGGTGTACCATAACAACTGTTAGCAGGTCATAATATTCTTTCTTCTCTTTAACATTCCCAACAATATTTCGTTCATTCATCTCGTATGCTGTGATACTACCCGCCAATTTCTTTGGCACATTTCGACATAACCAAATGGAATAGACTTTCTTTATTTGATTATAATCCAACTTATCAAATTCAGTTCCATATTGATTTGAAATCATAAGGCAATCATAAAAGATACCACGTTTCACCAAAGGATAGCCAGGATGTTGATCGTTTTGTGCTTCCACGTTGATGATTAATTGGATAAGTTCGTTATCTTTAGGGGCAAGAGCACGATACCTAATGTCAAAAAAGACTTTTCCATCATTATTGCCTATCATCTCATTGGGCAGTCCCTTAATGGTTCTACTTGTTAAAATTTCAGTAACTCCGATATCTGGAACACCCTCAATATAGCGACTGGCAATTTCTTTGACATCAACATCTGCATATTCTGCTACACATTCTTTCATGATCCAAGCCAGAATCGCTTTATCTGCTAGAATTTTTTTGCAGCTCTCATCATACATGGCTTTTTCATCCGTTGCTTCAATAACAGTAGTTAATCTGGTATTCATTTTTGTGCTTGATTTTTGCTTTAACATCTTTGCGTCAACTCCGTTTTTAAATGTTAGGAATTCTTTCGTAAAAAAATACCCTACATATAGTAGTTACGCAAAAAATTTGAAAATCACTTGTGAAAAGTGGGAATTTTAAATGAAAATGTTTTTTGATTGGCGTTTTCATCTCTTTTTGACGAATAATTGCTTATTTTAGACATTTAAATGCTCTAAAGTTCTCCCCATTATTATAGCATGTGTCGAACTTTTTTTAAATAGTTTTCGCTGGAAAAATCAGGTTAATATCGCAAAAAAACACCAACTGTTAGATCGGTGCTTTAAATATTTTTAAAAATTATCAGACATCAATTTTCTGGTAGAACTTAACTGAGAAGAAATAGGATAGTACAACTAAGAAGAATGGTGCAAGAACACCTAACATCACCGTCTGACTAAAGGAAAATTCAAGGCTGCTCGCAAGCCATAAGAGAAGGGCAGTTAGGATAAAATTACCAACCAATACAAGGATTGAAATAAGTTCTTCTTTCCCTTTGAAAATACTGTAGGCCAGTGGAAAGTAAAGTGCAGCGGATAAAAAAGCTGAACCCATAGAAAGTAACGTGATTTGTATACTGATCCGAATGGATGTTATGGTGAGAGCCTCCATAACTTCCGCCATCGGGCCAATGCCACCTAAACGAAACGAACCGTGCTCGACGACGTCTAAATGATCGAGTAGAAGAGCAAGTCCCTCGGCAATCCCTGTCATAAAGAGAGCTAAGGCAACCAGTGAAAAATAGAAAGCATATCTGGCTGTTACAACATTTTGACGTTTAACTGGCATAGATAGCTGAAATGTTTCCCATTTGTTTTTTTCCGCTTTCTCTGTGCTGGCTAGGGTCATTAAAGACATGGTTGGAACAATAAACATGGCTATAAAACCAATCATCGGTGTGGTGCCGAAGGCAAGAGCAAAGCCAATAGCACCTAACATGAGGACCCCAGTCATAACAAGATGCCCCTTGGCACTAAAAAATAAAAATAAGAGTAAACCTTTAAGTGGTTGTCTGTTCATTATGGTCGCTCTCCTTTCACAATCATCAACATAATATCTTCGATGGAAATATCATCGATCACTGCATCACAGTATTTTTTTGCCATGGCAATTTTATCAGCAATCAATACGTTAACTTGGTGGTCTCGTTTACGATAAGTAATCATGTCCCCTTTGTCCATTTCTTCAAATTGCGACGACTTCAAACGCATTAAGCCATAGTTATAAATCAGATCATCTTTAGCTTCACTTAAGACAATTTCACCATCGTGGATAAAAGTGATATAATCAGCAATTTTTTCTAAATCACTAGTAATATGAGATGACAATAGGATCGAGTGATTTTCATCTTGGACAAAATCTAAGAATATTTCCAGCACTTCTTCCCTGACGATTGGATCAAGCCCACCCGTGGCTTCATCAAGGATGAGAAGCTTTGGGCGGTGAGCCAATGCCACAGCTAACCCGAGTTTCATAGTCATCCCTCGTGAAAAGGTTTGGATCTGTTTCTTGAAAGGGAGTTTGAGCTTTTCTAGATAGTCTTTGAATAAATCATCATCCCAGTTGGTATAGATAGGTTTCATGGCGGTAGCGATGTTTTTTGGTGTCAGGTATTCTGCAAATGAATTGGTATCAAGAACAACCCCGATATCATCACGGGTGTGGATAGTGTCATCACCTACTTCTTCGCCGAATATTTTCACTGAACCTCCATCTTTGATTAGGGCGTTTATGATGCAGTTAATCGTTGTCGATTTCCCCGCTCCATTTTCCCCAACAAATCCCATAATCGCCCCTTTTGGAACTGAAAACGTCACGTCTTTCAGGCTGAAATCTGATTTTTTATAGGCTTTTGTTAGCCCCTGAATTTCTAAATTTGCTTCCATTTTTAATCTTCTCCTTCGTAAAACAGCGTCACCAGCTGATTTAAAGTCTCTACGGTTATCCCGCTGGTTTTGGCGATATCAACCGCCTGCAAAAGGTATTCCTCTACTTTACGTTGCTGTTCTTCCTGAATAAACTCCTTGTTTTGAGCCGACACAAAACTCCCCCGCCCCACAGTCGTTTCAATAAAACCATCCCGCTGCAAATCTTCATAAGCGCGCTGAACCGTAATTACGCTAACATGAATAGACTTCGCTAAAGCTCGCATAGACGGCAAAGACTGCCCCGTTTCCAATTCGCCTGTCATAATCATGGCTTTAATTTGCGAGGTAATCTGTTCATAAATCGGCTTTTTTGTACTACTACTAATGATAATTTCCACTTGTAGACCTCCT
>Ga0131853_10013465_pt1 | contig 14996 bp, 3 predicted proteins | sample TergutLab28metaG_FD_92764 | JGI IMG/M metagenome (GOLD analysis project Ga0131853, IMG submission 92764) | Labiotermes labralis P1 segment gut microbial communities from Petit-Saut dam, French Guiana - Lab288 P1 (version 2) (version 2) | ecosystem: Host-associated > Arthropoda: Insects >... | reverse complement strand
CCATTTGAAGATCTCGTAGAAAAGTTAGTAGAAACGCGAGACCGTTCGAGAAATCCACTATTTGATGTCTTAGTTGTCTATCAAAATAATGAAGCACTCGATGCATTAATGGGCTCACTAAGCATTCAGGAACTTGAAGCACCAGCAAAGTTTGACTTGACATTCACCCTATCAGATGATGGAAAACAAACCTACATTGACTTAACTTACGCGACTTCACTATTTAGTGGAGCAACAATCAAGACCTATCTAACACGCTTAACACAACTACTTGATCAAATTTTGGCAGCCACAAGCTCCCAGATCAAAGACTTAAACATCCTATTGCCACAAGAAGAAGAAATATTAATCAATCAAATGGGTAGCCACTATTTCCCTTACCCAAAAGACCAGACAATCGTGGATGTATTCAGCGAACAAGTTGCTAAAAACCCAACAGGAACAGCTGTCATTTACAACGATGTCTCGCTAACTTTTTCAGAACTCGACATAAAATCTAATCAGCTAGCACATTACTTAATCGAAACTTATGATGTCAAGCCTGAAGATAAAATCGGCTTACTATTAGATCGAAGCGAATGGATGATCATCAGTATCTTAGGTGTCCTCAAAGCAGGCGCAGCTTATGTCGCAATCAGTCCAGAATTTCCCCAAGCACGCATGACTTATATCGAAGAAACAGCCGAGTTTGTAACCACCTTAGTCGAAGCAGAGTATACTGCTCACATGAAGCGCTCAACTGCGGTTAGAAGCCTTAAACTTGATGATTATCCAACGACACAACCCGTGACATTACTTAAACCTAATAACTTGGCGTATATCATCTTCACGTCAGGAACAACAGGCAATCCAAAAGGTGTTATGATCGAGCATCACCAGCTAAATAACTTGATTCCGTCGCTAAGGAAAGTCTACGGTTTTGGCGAAAACGAAGTAACCTTATTTTTCGCTAACTATGTCTTTGACTCTTCAATCGAACAAATTTTCCTACCGCTACTAAGTGGCTATCCAATGGTTATCATGCCGGATCGATTGTGGATGAATCAGGCAGCCTTTACAGCTTATTTAAACAAAAACAACGTTACTTATATCGAAATGACCCCATCTTTCCTCCTGCAAGCAGACCTTGCCTCTTTCTCTACGCTCAAATATATACTAGCAGGTGGAGAAAGTGTGACAGTTGGGTTACTTGATAAGATTCGTGAACTAAAAGATGTTCGCTTCATTAATGCTTACGGTCCAGCAGAGGGAACGGTAGCGACAACAACTTATGAGTATAATGAAGCAGAACAAAGCAACCTCATTGGAACTTGCTTGCCAAATACGACCATCTACATCTTAGACGAGTCACGACGCCCAGTACCAAAAGGAACGATAGGTGAGCTGTATATCGGAGGCGTTCAAGTATCGCGCGGCTATATCAAACAACCAGAACTAACAGCAGAACGTTTCATACCAAACCCCTATCAAACGAAGAAGCAGAAGCAAGAGGGCTGGAACGCGTGCATCTATCAAACGGGTGACTTAGTACGCATGTTAGAAGATGGCAGCTTAGAATACCACGGGCGCAGTGACTTCCAAGTCAAAATCCGCGGCTACCGAATCGAGTTAGGTGAGATTGAGGAAGCTTTGCTCCAAATTCCAGGGATCAACGAAGCACATGTCACAACCTTAGGCGAAGAAGGAAACCAATATTTAGGTGCTTACTATGTAGCAGAAGCGGAAGTTGCCCAAGAATTATTAGACGCAGAGATTGGTAAAAGACTTCCAGAATATATGATTCCAGCAGGTTATCAACATATGGATGAATTTCCATTAACAGCAAATGGGAAACTAGACAGAAAAGCTTTGCCAGATATCGGCTTTGATTCAGCAGTCGCCTATGTCGCACCAAGAACAGAAGCTGAAACAGTCGTGGCAATTAGCTTTGAAGAAGTGCTAGATTTGCAACAAGTCGGCATTAACGATGATTTCTTCAAGTTAGGTGGTCATTCGTTACGCGCCTTACGTCTAGCGAACTTACTAGAAGAAAAGACAGGTAAAGCGATTCAAGTTAAGCATGTCTTTGAAGCGCCGAAAGTGGTGCAACTAGCGAACTTACTAGAAAGTTTGGGCGAAAGTAACTATGAGCGCATCCCGCAAGCAGAAGAAAAAGCAGTTTATGAGATGAGTGGCGCGCAAAAACGGATGTACTTATTGTGGAAATTTGTGCCTAATGAGACAACGTATAACATGCCTGCCATGATGAAATTCGACACACATTTAGATGAAAATAAAATAGCGTGTGCGATTACTGCGTTAACAAATCGTCATGAAATTTTAAGAACAACCTTTGCCGAGCAAGATGGGATTCTAGTGCAGGTTATTTTGGAATACCTTGAAACGGAAGTACTGGTGACAAAACTAGATGAGGTGGAGATTGAAGACTGGTATGAACGCGCAGTTAAGCCATTTAATTTGGAAAATGGTCCACTCTTTCGCATCGAAATTGCAAGGACAGAAAAGAGAGACTATCTCTTTATCGATATGCATCACATCATTGGTGATGGGATGAGCAGTAATATTTTTGTTAACGAATTAAATGCATTAGTAGCAGGCTTGCCATTGCCAGTTCTTGATCGTCAGTATAAAGATTATAGTGAATGGCTGAAAGTCCAAGATCTACGCGAATCAGAGCACCACTGGCTGGCAGTTTTAGAAGATTATCCAGTACTAGAATTTCCAACAGATTATCCACGCCCAAAAGAGCAGATGTTTGAGGGTGCCACAGAGAAGTTAGTTTTGGATGAGACGACAACGAAGCAAATTAAGGCGCTTATTCAAAAGACGAATACGACAGAATATATGTTTTTCATGGGACTCATTAGTGTCCTCCTTGGAAAGCTGGCTAATCAAAATGACTTAATCATTGGAAGTCCAGTCAGTGGTCGAATTCATCGCGACACAGAAAGTATGCTCGGCATGTTCGTTAATACATTAGCGATGCGTGTCCATCCAAATGGCGAAAAACTTTTTGCCGACTATTTAGAAGAGCTGAAGGCACAGACGTTAGAGGCTGGGGAGCATCAAATATACCCATTTGAAGACCTCGTGGAGAAATTAGTGGAAAGTCGCGATCGTTCACGAAATTCTTTGTTTGATGTTTTGATGGTCTACCAGAACACTGAAGCTATCGACTCAGTCTTGGGAACAACTGACTGGTATGAAGCAAATCCGCCAGCCAAATTTGACCTAACCTTTACCCTTTCAGAAAACAAACAGCAGACATTTGTTCATGTAACCTATGCAACATCACTTTTTAGTGAAGCTACCATCAAAACCTATCTAGCTAGATTCACTCAATTACTTGATCAAATCTTAGCGGATGCAAGCCAACCGATTAAAAATCTAAACATCTTGCTAGCGGAAGAAGAACAAGCATTAATTACAGATGTTGGAAATAAGTATTTTCCTTATCCAAAAGATAAAACCATTGTGGATTTGTTCGAGGAGCAGGTTGCCAAAAATCCAACGAAAACAGCGCTTATTCATAAAGACATCACATTGACTTATGAAGCGCTGAACGCCAAAGTGAACCAACTAGCTCATTACTTAATTGAAACTTATGATATCAAACCAGAAGACAAGATCGGCTTACTATTAGATCGAAGTGAATGGATGATCATTAGTATTTTTGCTGTGCTTAAAGCTGGGGCTGCATATGTGCCAATTAGTCCAGAACATCCGCAAGATCGTATGGCATATATCGTTGAAACAGCAGCATTAAAAACGACTCTAGTTGAAAGTCATTATGCAGATCAATTAGAAAATACAACAACTGTCAAAACGTTAGCGTTGGATAACTATTCAACAACCAATCCTAAAACAGGCTTAACGCCAACCAACTTAGCTTATATTCTCTTCACCTCTGGTACAACAGGTCGCCCAAAAGGTGTCATGATCGAACATCACCAAGTCAACAACCTCATTCCCGCTATCAGACAAAATTACAGGCTGAGTTCAGAAGAAACCATCCTCTTTTTCTCGAATTATGTCTTTGACGCTTCTGTAGAGCAAATTTACCTAGCCTTACTAAATGGTTATCAATTGCTAATCAGCCCAGATCAATTATGGATGGAACCAACGAATTTCTTGGCCTACTTAAACAAACATCAAGTCACTTACATCCATATGACACCATCGATGTTACTACAGCTCGATTTAGCCGCTATCCCAACGCTTAAATATGCAGCATCAGGTGGAGAAGCTTTAACGTCAAACTTAATAGAAAAAGTAAGCACGCTAAACCTCCGCTTCATGAATCTTTACGGTCCAACAGAAGTAACTGTCCTAGCAACTACCCACCTCGTTGAGCATGCTGAGGTCCAAAATGTAATTGGAAGTGCTATACCAAATCTAACCCTGTATATCTTAGATGAACATAAGCGACCAGTTCCAAAAGGAACAATCGGTGAGTTATATATAGGTGGCGTCCAAGTATCAAGAGGCTACGTGAAACAGCCAGACTTGACAGCGGAAAAATTCATTTCAAACCCATTCCAGACAGAAATTCAAAAAACTGAGGGCTGGAACGATCGAATTTATCAATCAGGGGATTTAGTCCGCATGCTTGAAGACGGAACATTAGAATACCATGGTCGCACTGACTTCCAAGTGAAAATAAGAGGTTACCGAATTGAGCTCGCTGAAATCGAAGAAACATTACTTCAAATCCCAGAGATCACCCAAGCACATGTGATCGCCATCGCATATAACGCGTTAGACACAGCAGCAATCCAGCATTTAGGTGCTTACTATGTCGCGGAAGCTGAAATTTCGCAAGAAACACTTGACCAAGCATTGGGAAGCAAATTACCAGACTATATGATCCCATCAGGCTATCAACACATGAATGAATTTCCATTAACAGTCAACGGCAAACTAGATCGAACCGCCTTACCAGAAATCAGCTTTGACTCATTAGCTTCCTATGTAGCACCAACCACTGAACTAGAAATGACCCTCGTAGCCGCTTACGAAGAAATTCTTGAATCAGAACGAATAGGCATCAACGACGACTTCTTTAAATTAGGCGGCCACTCACTTCGCGCATTAAGACTCGTTAACTTATTAGAAGAACAAACCGGCAAAGCCGTTCAAGTCAAACACATCTTTGAAGCACCAAAAGTAGCTCAACTTGCCACTTTACTAGAAAGCTTAGGCGACTCAAACTATGAACGCATCCCGCAAGCAGAAGAAAAATCAGCATACGAGATGAGTGGCGCGCAAAAACGCATGTATTTACTATGGCAATACAACCCAACCGGTGTGACTTATAACATTCCAACGCTCATCACATTCAAACAAAAAATAGATGAAACCCGACTCAAAAACGCGATTAACGAATTGACGGCGCGACACGAAATCCTGAGGACAACATTCCATGAACAAGATGGGAAGCTGATCCAGACTGTTTCAGAGACAATGTCGGCGGAACTAAGCATTGAACAGATCAAAGAAACAAATCTCGTTTCATGGTATGAGAAAGCAGTAAAGCCATTTAACTTAGAAACAGGTCCAATGTATCGCATCCAAATTGCTCGAACAGAAACAAACGATTACCTCTTTGTCGATATGCACCATATCATCAGCGATGGCATGAGTAGCACCATCTTTGCCCAAGAAATCAATCAATTGATGGCAGGCGTAGCATTACCAGCACTTGATCGTCAATACAAAGATTATAGCGAATGGATGCACACCCATGATTTAGACAATTCGAAAAATTACTGGTTAGAAAGTTTGGAAGACTACCCAATCCTAGAACTTCCAACGGATCACTCTCGTCCAGCAGAACGACAATTTGAGGGTCTCTCAGAAAAATTAATCTTAAACGAGACGACTACGAAAGCAATCAAAGCACTGCTCCAAGAGACAAAGACGACAGAGTATATGTTCTTTATCGGTCTCATTAGCATTTTGCTCGCAAAGCTAGCCAACCAAGAAGATTTAATGATCGGTTCTCCAGTCAGTGGTCGAATCCATCGCGACACAGAAAGTATGCTTGGGATGTTCGTTAATACATTAGCAATGCGCGTCAAGCCAAATGGCGAGCAAACATTTGCTAGTTATTTAGATGCGTTGAAGACGCAGACATTAGCGGCTCAGGAGCACCAGATCTATCCGTTTGAAGATTTAGTCGATCGAGTCGTGAAAAATCGTGACCGTTCGAGAAACCCACTGTTTGATGTCATGATGGCGTATCAGAATAACGAAGACTTATCGCCAGTAATGGGTGCTGAGACATTTGAAGCATTTAATGCGCCAGCAAAATTCGATTTAACCTTTACTTTGTCAGATGATGGCAAAGAAACATTGATCGACTTGACGTATGCCACTTCATTATTTAATGCGCAAACCATCAAAACCTATCTAGCGCGATTGACACAACTACTGAGTCAAATTTTAAGCAATGCCAACACGTCAATTAAAGATTTAAACATCTTGCTCCCAGAAGAAGAGCAAAAATTAATTGCAGCTGTGGGAAGTGAGTACGTAGATTATCCGAAAGATAAGACATTGATGGACTTATTTGAAGCGCAAGTAGCGAAGACGCCAACAAATCGGGCAGTTGTGTATAAAGACACTGTTTTGACCTACGAGGAACTAAATGCCAAAGCAAATCAGTTGGCTCACTACTTGATTGAAGATCATGACATTAAGCCCGAAGACAAAGTAGGCTTGCTCCTCGACCGAAGCGAATGGATGATCATCAGCATTTTAGGTGTGCTAAAAGCCGGAGCTGCTTATGTGCCGATTAGTCCAGAACATCCGAAAGACCGCATGGCTTATATCGCTGAGACGGCAGATTTCAAAACAGCCCTAGTTGAAGCTCATTATGCAGATCAATTGGAGCAAACCACCATTGTCCAAGAACTAGAACTAGCCAACTACCCAGCAAGCAATCCTAAAACAGGACTTACAGCAACTAATTTAGCTTATATCCTCTTCACCTCGGGCACAACAGGGCGTCCAAAAGGTGTCATGCTAGAACATCATCAGGTGAATAACTTAATCCAAGCAATGAAAGAAATTCATAACTTAAACGATGAAGGCGAGATTTTATTATTCTTCACAAACTACGTCTTTGATCCGTCAGTAGAACAAATCTTCTTATCGCTATTTAACGGCTATACCATGGTCGTAAGTCCAGATAATTTGTGGATGGAGCCAGATGCCTTTACTGCCTACTTAAACGAGCATCAAGTGACTTATATCCATATGACACCGTCGATGTTGCTACAAATTCATCTGGATTCAGTCCCGACTTTAAAGCATGTCGTCTCAGGTGGCGAAAGCTTAACACGTAGTCTAATAGATAAAGCAAGAGACTTAAACTTCCACTTTGTAAACCTATATGGCCCAACAGAAGTGACAGTAAACAGCACCTCTCAGCTCGTTGATATCAATGAAGAACGAAATATCATCGGATCAGCACTGCCAAACACAACATTATATGTCTTAGATACAAACAAACAGCCAGTGCCATTAGGAACAATTGGTGAGTTGTATATAGGCGGCGTTCAAGTATCAAGAGGCTACGTGAAACAGCCAGACTTAACAGCTGAAAAATTTATTCCGAACCCTTACCAAACGAAAGCGCAGAAAGAAAAAGGTTGGAATGATCGCCTCTATCAGACAGGTGACTTAGTTCGAATGCTTGAAGATGGAACATTAGAATATCACGGAAGAAGCGACTTCCAAGTAAAAATCCGTGGTTATCGAATCGAATTAGCTGAAATCGAAGAAACATTACTTCAAGTGCCTGGTATCAAACAAGCACACGTGATGGCAATATTAGATGGAACAGACAACCAGCATCTGGGCGCGTACTATGTAGCAGAAACCGAAATTTCTCAAGAACGATTAGATGCAGAGCTTGGTAAAAAACTCCCAGAGTATATGATCCCAACTGGTTATCAACATCTCGAAGCATTCCCTTTAACTGTCAATGGGAAGCTTGATCGAAAAGCATTACCAGAGATCGGACTTGACTCTGCGACAGAATATGTAGCGCCAACAACAGCACTAGAGATCATGATTACAACTAGTTTTGAAGAAATATTAGACATGGAACGAATAGGCATTCATGACGACTTCTTTAAACTAGGCGGACATTCATTGCGCGCTTTAAGACTGGTTAACTTACTAAAAGAACGAACCGGCAAAGCCGTACAAGTGAGGCACATCTTTGAAGCATCAAAGGTCGCGCAGTTAGCCATAATACTAGAGAAGCTCGAGGATGCAACACAATATGAACGCATCCCAAAAGCAGAAGAAAAGCCAGTGTATGACATGAGCCCATCTCAAAGACGTCTTTACACCTTCTGGAAATACATGGAAAATGCTAATGGTGTCGGAAATAACATGCCAATGTTGTCAAAGTTCACAGCGCGGATTGATGAATCGCAGATGCAGAAAGTCTTTGAAACACTAGTCGCACGTCATGAAATTTATCGAACAACATTTAGAGAGCAAGATGGGCGATTTGTGCAGATGATCCATGAGACGATGCCAGTTCACGTTCCAGTTGAGCATGTGAAAGAGATGGATATTGAGACGTGGTTTAATGCGACGGTTAAATCATTTGATTTAGAAAAAGGACCGATGTATAGCATTAAAATTGCACGAAGCGAAACACACGATTATTTATTTTTAGACTTGCATCATATTATCAGCGATGGAAGATCTCATACGAATCTCGGTTTGGAAATGAGTCAACTGTTCGCTGGCATCCCGCTACCACCACTTGATCGTCAATATAGAGATTATAGTGAATGGTTACGAACCCAAGATCAAAGTAAGTCTGAGCAGTACTGGTTAGCAGCTATGAAAGATTATCCAGTATTACAGCTGGAGCTTGACTATCCACGCCCACCAGTACAAGATTTTGCTGTTGGCAGAGAAAATTTGGTTCTGAACGAAACTGAGACTAAGCAAATAAAGGCACTGATTAAGCAAACCAATTCAACCGAATATATGTTCTTCCTTGCGATGATTAGTATCTTGTTAGGTAAATTAGCGCAACAAGAGGATGTCGTGATTGGCTCACCGATGAGTGGTCGCATCCATCAAGACTTAGATGCAATGATGGGCATGATTGTTAACAGTTTACCAATGCGTGTAGGTCCAGAAAATCACAAATCATTTAATGCTTATCTAGAAGAAATGAAAATTCAGACTTTAGCCGCTTATGAGCATCAAACTTATCCACTCGACATCTTAAAACAGCAGCTTGTAGAAGTTCCTGATCCATCAAGGCATGCTTTGTACGATGTCTTGTATGTCTATCAAAATAATGAAGCAGTTGAGCAAGCATCGTTGGGTGTTTCAGACTGGAAAGCTTATGAAATTCCAGAAAAGCTTGACTTAAACTACACATTGTCAGATAATGGAACAGAAACATTCATTGAATTGACTTATGCATCATCATTATTTAAGCCAGAAACAATCAAAGCATATCAAGCCAGTCTACGAAAATTGATTAACCAAGTGTTAGAAGATAGCGAACAAACCATTCAGGAATTGGATATTTAAAAGGCAAAAATGGGAGTGATTATCATATTTTATTCTAGTTTTATCGTTGGATTTGAGCGATTAGTTTCAACCATCATTAAAAATGACTATCAGGGCGTCGAGGCGATTCAAGTATTAAATGGCGCTTTGATTCATAAAACAAACGATTTAAGTCAGATGATCGCTGCCCCATTTTTGAATAATCACTTTTTCGTTTTTAAGCGAGCAAAAGGAGATAACATTGTCGACTTTATTAATCAGCTAAATACAGTGAGGTTAAAAAAGGCCAAAGTCAAAAAAAGCTTTCGCGTGATCGTTTCGGATCAAAATAACCTCGTGAGTGTTAATAATTCCGTCTTATCAAGGCTGGAAAAAAAGATTGAAAAAGAAACAGGCAATTATGTGAATCGAGTGAAACCTGACATCGAATACTGGATATTAAAACGAAGTGAGGGCATTATTTTATTCATGGAACGAATCGGTAAGCATAAAAGCTTCGACAAAACACTAAATAAAGGCGAACTTCGAAACGATTTGTGTTATTTTTTGAATTACTTATCTGTCCCCAACAAAAATGATATTTACTTGGATTGCTTTTGCGGGAGCGGTGCGATCATTAAAAATCGGATAAAAATGGGTGATTATAACATGATCTTTGGGATCGACATCGAACAATCACACATTCAAAAATTACGAAAAGCGTATAAAAAAAATAACCTGATCTTTAAGCACACCGATTTTTTCAGCTTCAAATTCGATGACGGATTTATTGATAAAATTGTAACAGATCCGCCTTGGGGCATCTTTGAAAAGATCGATAATTTGCCTGAATTTTACCAAGACTTCATCGACGAAGCCACTCGAATCTTAAAAAAAGCTGGCATTTTAGTCGTCTTAACTGCTTGTAAAGACGAGATGAAGCAACTCAAAACCGATTTAACTTTAATTGATACGTATGACATTTTAGTATCGGGGAAAAAAGCGATTGTATGCATGTTTCAGAAATGAAACGTCTTTCAGAACTGAGGTATTGCAATTAGGAGGCTATCATCATGAGACATGATGTTATTGAAAATTTATACGATATTATTGATGAAATGGCGATGCTGCTTGTTGAGCACGCAAATTTACGCTATTTGGAAGCATTATGTGCAGCGAGTGCTAACATTATGGCGGCAGATGTCTTGCAAGAAGTCGATACCGACATTGAAATCAAATTGTTTCAGCTTGGGAAGCAACTCAATCAGACAGAGTTTGAAGTCGAAGAGGTCCGCAAAGCACTACAGCTAGCACTTCTAAAAGGTATGAAAGCTGATCATGTGCCGCTTGATCAGATCACGCCTGATTCGATTGGGCTGATTATTGGTCATCTTGTAGCAAAATTATCCCCAACTTTAGAGGGAATCAAACTTGCAGATTTTGCTAGTGGAACTGGAAATTTATTAACAGCCATCCTCAATACGTTTGACGGCGCACCAGCTAAAATTTATGGTGTTGATATCGATTATGGGATGCTCGAGCTATCTAAAATGATGGCGGATATGCAAGATTATGATGTTCAGTTTTTCCATCAATCCTCAGCGCGTGCGATGGCAATTCCTCAAGTTGAAATCATCATTGGTGATTTACCAGTAGATGGCTATGTAGAAGCGGCAGATTTGAATTCAAAATTAGCTGCTGCTGGATGTAATTACTTGCCTTACTTACTAGTCGAAAATCACCTGAACTATTTAATTGATGGTGGTTATGGAATTTATGTGATCGGAAATGATTTTTTCTCGCAACCATTCGCAGCCAAATTTCACGAAGTTTTAACAAATATAGCTGAGATTGGGATGCTATTGCAATTACCAACATCACTATTCAAAGATGCTTCTAAACAAAAGAGTATTTTTGTCATTAGAAAGCACAAACAAGGCCAGAAAAAGGTGCCAGAAGTCCTCGTCGGAAATTTCCCAGAGTTTTCGAACATTGAAGAATTCCGCACAATGTTGACTAAATTAGAAAAATGGATTACAATGAATAATTGGAAAATATAACAAATAATGAATAGATTCAGGAGTGAATGTCATGACAAAAATTTTAGCAATTAATGCAGGTAGTTCTTCATTAAAGTTTCAATTACTAGCAATGCCGAGCGAGGAAGTTTTAACAGTCGGTTTAGTTGAGCGCATCGGCTTAGACGATGGAATTTTCAACATTGAATTTGGTGATGAAGAAATCAAAAAAACACTAGACATCCCAAATCATACAAAAGCAGTTGAATTATTAATGGATGCCTTAATTGAAAATAAAATCGTTGAAAGTTTCGATGACATTGTTGGTATTGGTCACCGCGTTGTTCATGGGGGCGAAAAATTCAATAAATCTGTTAAAATCACACCAGAAACACTAGCTGACATTGAAGCACTGGCCGATTTAGCACCACTACACCAGCCAGCTAATATTATCGGAATTAAAGCTTTTCAAGAACAATTGCCTAATGCAGTAGCTGTCGCCGTTTTTGATACGGCTTTCCATCAAACCATGCCAAAAAGCTCTTACCTATATCCTGTGAGTCGCGAATTGTATCATGAATTTGGCATTCGTAAATATGGTTTTCATGGTACATCGCACCAATATGTATCAGAACGTGCAGTAGCATTACTCGAAAAGCCAGTTGAAGAAACCAAAATCATCACTGTTCATATTGGTAATGGCGGCTCACTTTCAGCAGTTAAAGGTGGCAAGTCAGTGGATACCTCGATGGGCTTCACACCACTAGCAGGCATTATGATGGGAACGCGCTCCGGAGATGTTGATCCAGCTGTTATTCCTTACATGATGGATAAGCTTGATATGAATGTGACACAAGCAGTGGATATTTTGAACAAGCAATCAGGTTTAGCTGGTGTTTCAGGCTTAAGCTCAGACATGCGCGATATCACAGCTGGTGTTGAAGCAGGAAATCCATTGGCACAGACTGCATTCGAGTTATTCATTAAGCGCATCACAGATTATATTGGTTCTTATTTAGTGACATTAGGTGGCGCAGATGCGATTGTATTTACTGCAGGGATCGGCGAAAATTCTATTGTCGTTAGAAAAGCGATTTTAGAAAGATTAGCTTTCTTAGGCATTGAGATTAATGAAGATGCAAACAACACGCGCGGCAAAGAAATCTTAGTTTCGACAGCAGATTCAAAAATCAAGGCGTTTGTGATCCCAACTAATGAAGAAATCATGATTGCTAGAGATACGTTAGCATTTTTGTAAGCATTTAATACCTCAAAGATCAAGTGAAGATGCTGTGAATAGAAGCGTTCAAAAATTTTGCTAAATTCAAATTCAGTAAATTCAGCGTTAGCAAATCAGCAGTGCAATTAAAAGTTAAAAAGGGAATTATATCGCGAATATGATTCCTTTTTTTTCATAGTTGTGTTACAATTGTATCAGGAAATTTTATAAGCGAGGCGTTAATCATGTCAGAAAGTTATGTCGAATCACTATACAAACAAATCGAAAAAAATTTAAAAGTCAAAAGCAAGCAAATCGAGTCGGTTTTGAGCATGTTAAAAGAAGGATCAACTGTACCCTTTATTGCTCGTTATCGTAAAGAAGCAACAGGTGGACTTGATGAGGATCAAATTCGCGAGATTAGCAAAGCTTATGAGTATGGTGTGAATCTAGAGGAGCGAAAGCTTGATGTCATTCGTTTAATTACTGAAAAAGGCATGATGACACCAGAATTAGAAGCAGATATTAAAAACGCACAAAAACTAACAGAAATAGAAGATTTGTACCGTCCATTTAAAGAAAAGAAAAAAACACGCGCAACGGAAGCCAAACGCAAAGGACTCGAACCACTTGCACTATTTTTACTCGAATATGGTAGTGAGGATGTTTTAGCTAAAGCAGCAGAATTTATATCTGAGGAAGTTACCACAGCTGAAGTTGCACTTGCAGGTGCAATGGATATTGTAGCAGAAATTGTGGCGGATGATCCAGAGTTTAGAAAATTCGTGAGGCAGCAAATCATGAAATCAGGAAAATTGGTCGCGAAAGTAAAAGATGAATCTTTGGATGAAAAAGCTGTTTATAAGCAATACTATGAATATGAATCCTTAATCAGCAAAGTTGCTAACCATCAAGTATTAGCAATGAACCGAGCAGAGTCAGCAAAAGTGATTCGTATTAGCATCACAGAAGATGCAGCGTTTATCGTGCAAAGAATCAAAGCCAACTTCATTAAAAAAGATGGGTCGACGACTGGGAAGTATGTTGCTCTCGCCATTGAGGATGGGTATAAGCGATTGATCAAGCCTTCTATTGAGCGTGAAATTCGTTCAGAATTAAAAGAACTTGCTGAAACAGGCGCTATTCATATTTTCTCGGAAAATTTACGTCAACTGCTCCTACAGCCGCCGATGAAAGGTCGTGTCGTATTAGGTGTTGACCCAGCATTTAGAACAGGTTGTAAACTAGCAGTCGTAAGTCCAACGGGCGCTGTTTTAGATATTGATGTGATTTATCCTCATGAAGCTTCGAAAGGAGCAAAGCCAAATCCTGCTAAAGTAGCAGCGGCAAAGCAGAAAGTTGAAGCATTGATTAAAAAGCATAGTGTTGAAATTGTTTCAATTGGAAACGGAACTGCAAGTCGCGAAACCGAAGCTTTTGTCGCTGATGTACTTCGTGGCGTTGATGCGGATGTTAAGTATGTAATTACCAATGAAGCAGGCGCATCTGTTTACTCAGCAGGCTCGGTCGCGCAGAAAGAATTTCCTGATTTTGCTGTAGAAGAACGTTCTGCTGTTTCGATTGCTCGCAGATTACAAGACCCTTTGGCTGAACTCGTTAAAATTGATCCGAAATCGATTGGTGTCGGACAGTATCAGCATGATGTAAATGCAAAAGCACTCGATGAGTCGTTAGACTTTGTTGTTGAAACAGCCGTGAACCGAGTTGGTGTGAATCTAAATACTGCTTCTGCTTCGCTCTTAACCCATGTGGCAGGTATGAATGCAGTCATTGCCGATAACGTTGTAGCTTACCGAGATGAAATTGGTAGCTTTACTAATCGAAAGCAATTAAACAAAGTAAAACGTCTTGGTGCGAAAACTTATGAGCAAGCAGTTGGCTTCTTAAGAATTCCAGATGGGGAAAATCCACTAGATATTACGCCAATTCACCCAGAAAGTTACAGTATTGCAGAGTCAGTGATGGATCGACTTGGTGTCACTGTTTCCGATTTAGGTAGTGAGGTGATGAAATCTGCTGTTGCTGCTGCTGATGCTAAGACATTAGCGACAGATTTGGCTACGGATGAGTTTACCATTAATGATGTATTAGCAGCGCTTGTGAGTCCAAATCGGGATTTGCGTGATGAACTGGATGCGCCAATTTTGCGAAGTGATGTCTTGCAGCTTGAGGATATCACGCCTGGCATGGAACTCAAAGGAACT
>Ga0131853_10013463_pt1 | contig 14998 bp, 7 predicted proteins | sample TergutLab28metaG_FD_92764 | JGI IMG/M metagenome (GOLD analysis project Ga0131853, IMG submission 92764) | Labiotermes labralis P1 segment gut microbial communities from Petit-Saut dam, French Guiana - Lab288 P1 (version 2) (version 2) | ecosystem: Host-associated > Arthropoda: Insects >... | reverse complement strand
GTTGGACCGTGCATCATTGTGATAACTGAAGAATAAAAACCAACTAGATACCACTTATTATTTTATTGTACTTCTTATAGGCTCAACATGTTTCGGGCACTACTATGCCCATCATCAGGAGCTCGCGACTATGATGTTTATTGCCACATTGGTCATTTCGTTCTTGGTCTGCTGTAGGTTGGAGGTTAGGTGCAGTTAGGCTGGAATAGTGTCCGGGCTGCAGGCTGAAGCACAACTTTAGCCTGCATCCCGGACACTACTCTAGCCTAACCGCACCTAATCTCCAACCTACAGCAGACCAAGAAAGAAATGACCAATGTGGTAATCAACATTATAATCGCGAGCTCCTGATGATGGGCATAGTAGTGCTCGAAACATGTTGATCCTATAAGAAGTACAATAGAATAATAAGTGGCATGTAGTTGGTTTTTATTCTTCAACATTATATACTCTTAAAAATCGACAATATCCTTAAATAGGCGTTTCAAACAAATTTAATGACCTTAGTTTTGTAATACAGGCTTATTGTCTAAGACAATGACTTCATCTTCCTTAATTGAAAATTGTGACGCATGACGGTACAGAGCTGAAATATTTGAAAGGCCTAAAATTTATAGTTCAGGAAATTGGCAGAGGACACCCTGTTGTGTTTATATAACAATCCCAGAAAATGCCATCAACACAAATATATATTTATAGCTTCACAATAAATATGTAGTTGTGTTACGGGAATTCTTTGTGGCTAGTAATGGTTATAGCACAGAAATGCTTTCTTTCAAATTTTGCGTGCTTATGGAGAATGTGATATTGATTTATCACTATAGACACACCAAATCTCGGACGACAGCCAAAATTTAGAATTAGTGTCGTATATATTCAGCTTACACACTGAACTGGAATGAGACTTGTATACTTTTTGCATACATTGTGCCTAAAATTGGTCAAAAAAATAAGAGCTATTTACAGTCTGTCTCTGTCGCTGCTGATTAAACGTGAGAATATTATTTGTCTGAAACATTTTCCAACAATATGCACCAAACATTTAATAGTTATGAAATTCTAAAAAAATCAGTCTGTGTGAGAAATTTATAAGTATTAATTTTGTGGAGCATGTTCATGGAAAAAATTTAGACACATAGCGTAATAAAGTGCACGGTATAAATAACAATGTGAAGTGAATATTAGTTTATTTCAGTTATTTCTTCTTTTGTATTTAAATAAAAAAAATTGGAGTATTTGCTAAGAGTGTTTCTAATACAGTACTTGTAACCTGAACAGTTTCTTACTGGTAATGATGTCTGTGCTGTTTGGGGATTTTATGCAGCGTAGAGTGGTAGTTTCTTACCGTAGATTCGGGACAACCTATCCGCACCATCATCAAGGGTCAAGCAGTCCAAGAAGGACTTCTTGGACTGCTTGACTCTTAACCCTTTCGACTCAGCCTCTAGCAGAAATGAATACCAGGAATATCCCCTGGGGGGGGGGGGGGGTAGGTAAAGTCGGCCTGTGTGAGACTGATCCTCTTGGAGCCCTGAAGGCCTCTCCAGGCCTGTATGGGGATTGCTTTAACTTAGCTTCTTACAAATACGTCTAAATTGACATAAGTTGTTTTAAACTCATACCCAAGTGCTGTTCTACTGTTTTCATTAGGGTAGAGGGGAGAAGCGTACGTCATTTCCACCAACACACGCAATAATGCACCTACAGTGTGACTTATCTCTCCCGACAGAAGTGACACAAGGCATTCCCACTATCATATTTTTATTTTGTCAGGCTATCTGATAAAATACAAGCGATTTCACCAGTAAGTTCTTTTTCAGAGCTGAACAAACACTGATCGTTCGTAACACTTGCGTATACCCACAGTGTTAATACAAGTGCTGTTTATCGGGCATCTTTCAGTACAGAAAAGTGCAGAATCCCGGATTACTTCAAGCTGGTGTGTCGCACCAGCAATTCGTTATTATCTTTGATATTAGGTTATTATTATTATTATTATTATTATTATCGTTAATGAAGGGGGCCTTAAGTAAGTGTGCTATTCAGTATATGAAATAATGCAAAATTTGGCAGTTTGTATACGACATCAAGAAAGCTACAAATTGCACGGCTTGTAACTCTGATGAAGGATGTGTGCGTTACGCATACAGAATAATCTGGGCCCTTTATAAGACGGATCCTTGGAAGAATTAGGGGACGGAAGTGAAACATTAGGATGCTACTAGGGAGAGAGGATGTGGATTGGTTAGAACTGGCTCAATAAAAAGACCAGTTGGACTATTTGTCGAAACTTTTATCCTGCTATCGTAGTAGTAGTGTAGTAGTAGTAGTGTAGTAGTAATGTAGTAGTAAGCAGCAGTAGTAGTAGTAGTAGTAATGTAGTAGTAAGCAGCAGTAGTAGTAGTAGTAGTAGTAGTAATGTAGTAGTAAGCAGCAGTAGTAGTAGTAATGTAGTAGTAATGTAGTAGTAAGCAGCAGCAGTAGTAGTAGTAGTAGTAGTAAGTGTTACTTTTGCTATTCACGAAAAGCTCAGATGACTGCTGTGAAAGTGACATCGGGGACGCGTGCGGAAAGCAGGCTTGGTACAGTACTGGTTTGAGATTTATGTTCTGTGGGGAGGTGACGTCACTAGCTGGTTGTGTACAAATCGTTGTTGGGGCAATATGGACGCTAATTGAAAGGAGTCCATTAAAGCGAGACGGACCCGCCGGGCTACTTAGTAGTACACTCACTTCTGTTCCGACAGTGGGCACCTAAAGTGACTGAGAAAAATCGAGGATATTCTTGTGGCTATGCTACAGTTCTGATGACTTATTTTCTCTGCCAAGAAAAAGTAACGGATTCGCAGTAAACAATGCTGCATATTGCGCGTTAACAAAATACGATCTGTTATTTTGAGTCGATGGCGGTGACGTCATGATATTCGTTAGTAATATGTAGGCCTAATTGATTCTCCTGTGTAGACAGAAAGCAAAGAAATCCTTGACTTTTTAAATCCGCAAAACATTTTGAACTTTGTACTCAGTCTATAAGTAGAGAAAACCCTGCTTTAAACAGGACATGGATAGAAGGGAATCCTGTCTTTAGTGGTAATTTTCACAGGCACGAGAAACCAATTTAACTTCAAGTACCTGTATGAAACGGAAACTGCCTCTAACGGAAAAAGTCTGGTCCCTTGCGGTTCGACTATAAGCAAATTTAAAATTGTTTACAAAGTTGATATAAAATAAATATTTATACAGCTCAGTTAATCGGCTTTTTTTAACTTGCGACTTAGCATAAACTTCTTGTCTATCAGTCCGTATCATATTAAACTAAATAATTGTTATTTTATATTTATCATTGTTAAAAACTTGTTTTCAAAAATATTATTCGATTTATGTGTACACACAAACTTTCATTACATTTCATTGGTATTAGCGTTTTTACGTTCTACGAACAGTATACTTTGTCTTCGATTCCAAATATAGATATTCTAGTGGAAAAAATATTAAAGATTAATTTAAATTTAGAGTTTAGAAAAATTATGATCTAATTTTAAAAAATTTAGAGCCTTGGCTACGCTTAGCAGTGTTGTGCTGTAATTTCACGTTATGAGATAATACAATATGTATTTATCAACTTAAATGCATGTAATTGGAATTATGTGTTTTACATGCTTATTGCACGGAATGTAAATAATACTAAGATGGAGAAGTCCGTTGTAAATTGTTCGAATAGTGAATTGATGTCTGTGAAATTCGGTATGCAAGTCATCTCAGATTCCCTTTGGCAATATTAAGAGAACTTATGAAATATTAACCCTTGAAACGCCGAATTAAATCCCATCTGCCATTTTCTGGCATTATTAGGAGCTCACCATATTCTCCACGTTAGCGGGTTAGGGGTTAAAGGACATTTTAACCCTTTAAACGCCGAGTTAAATCCCATCTGCCATTTGCTGACATTATTAGGCGCTCACTATATTCTCCACGTTAGCGGGTTAGGGGTTCAATGCAGTGACAGTTAGCTAACGAAGGAACACAGATTGCTGAAAAAAAATTCTTGGTGTTACATGTTACTTTGCTTACAATATTGTCTCGCATTCTTCACAAATTAGAAAATGACGTAATAGAGCAATATTTGTAAATCTTTACTTTAAGATTCGTGGCAGAAAGTGAAGAATTATTGCGCCAATTGGTTTATAAATTCGTGTTACAATCTCTCAGAAAATCGAATACGCTCGTGTTTACTGGCGGCTGAGTTCACTGTTATGTCCAATTTTATTAGCAACAAATAAAAAGCATAATTCCAGCAGCGCACCTAGGATTATTGCGAAGTGGCAAATACTGTGCCAAACTAAATACAATTAAAAGTAAAAATAATTCCCCCCCCCCCACAAACTAACATGTCTACGTAACTACAGTAAGAAATAGTTTTACGTAGAATTAAGATACTTAAAATGTAAGGGTAACGGTAAAGGTAAAGCAGTCCCATTACAGGCTTGGAGTGGCCCAGAGGGTTCCAGGAAGTTAATGTTCCCAGATTTCATGACAACGACACAGGATGGTGGTAAAGGTTGTCAGGCTTACGCACCGGCCGTCTTTACTCCCAGGAAATACTCCTGGTACTCATTTCTGTTAGAGGCTGAATGGACCCCAGGGCCATAGTGCGATCGGAAGGATTATGTCAATGAAACATTCCAATGACACCATCTGGAATCGAACTAGCGACCTTCCGATTTGTAGCACAGCACCTTAACCACTGTGACACCACGGTCCCCACTTAAAATGTAACAATGCAAAATAAAGATAGTTGTGGGTTTTTATGCGCAATGCCGGATATTTTGTTAGTTTATTAGTCCAGGGTTGTACAGATTTTCCAAACCTCTAACAACAAATTCAAATTTCTAGGCACCAAAAGGTAAAATAAAGCCAGTTCAACACTGTGGGGCCACAAATATTAGGCGCTATTGTAGAAAATTTATTTGCCCGGTCGACCTACCGCTTGGAATTTTTACACCCCTGGTTCATTCTCAATTTGAGGTGTAGACTACATACCTTAGGCATGTGGAAGATGTTGGTTCTAACTGAAGTAACGTACGTGGTGATACGAAAGTCCATGATGGTGCTTATCCTTCTACGGAATTTACATACTTTCTAATGAAAAAATCTGAGAATAGCTGTCCTTAACAAGTCGAATGGTACCGGGGACTTCTTCTTTGGTACTGAAGTTGGCGGCGCCTGAACCTGACCAGTACCTGCATCTCGTGCTGTGTTTAAGGTTCACTGGAATCTTGCCATATTGCCGCATATGACAGGAAGACGTGGAAGTGACCGCTCTACCTCTGTACATTTACATGTTTCATGGCAATATCCCTAATTATTATTTCTTCTTTTGATGAAATGTGATGATCAGCGTTCAGCTAAATAGATTTATAATATTAAAAAATGCGAAGGTGGTCATGAATGGGTGTAGGTAAGGTCTGAAAGGAAGTCGTCTTGAAATGTATGGTGCGAAATTATAACTTTACAATACAGAGAAAGACACCCAGTCGTGATAGTCTGCCCGAGATTCGAAACTGGTATTTTTAGAAGCGGTACCGCCACACCGATAAGTAACACCAGACTGTACGTAGCCCGTTTTGTTATTGGATTTGTCCGTGGCCCCGCATTCGTATGGGGTGTTAACAATTGTCATGATAATTTAATATCTCACATTGAGGTGAATGCCAAGTGGAGCATGTAATGGGATAATCACTTGGATGGCTTAAGGCTATTTAGGGTGGTGGCTAGGGGGTGAACTGGCGCATCTGTTATGCTCGACGATAATAGGGGTGAGTGCTGTCGCAGTCTTGGAATGTCTCGTTAATGAAACTGGCGAAATACGTGTCGCACCCTCCGAAGCCGCTCGCACGTTCGCCTATCAGGTAGCGATAGTTCGACATTTCATACAGTTAGATCTTCTCTGCTACTAACAATTTGACGACGCCGACAGAAACTCGAACAATTTAACCACTGACAAAGAGGACAGTAAACTGTAGGCTCTATTGTAGAAGATGACTTGTTAAATGTCATGGCGGGGTAAATTGGTAGGGTTGCTGCTTCTTCGGGAATTATCGAATTTGAAAATCGGCCCCGAAACTTCTTCTTTATCAGGCACTGAACTTCCTTTAGTGGTTGAAAGTTATGGCCTTCTCAACGACATCTTTCCATTTCCCTCGATCCTGGACGCAGGTTATCCAGTTTTTAACCTTCATTTGGCAAATGTCCTGTTTGACGTTATCCTCCCATCGCTACTTGGGTCTTCCTTGTGATCTTTTGGTTAAAGGATTCCATTTAAATATCTTCTTGACTGTTCTGCTATCTGGCATTCTCTGTACGTGACCAAACCAGCCTAGTCTTTGAGCTTTAATGCAATTGACTATATTTTTATGTTTTATCAGTTTATCTAATTCTTCATTAGTTTTAATCCTCCATATTTGATTTCGGCCCCGAAACTATCACTTCAAAAAATGTTCTTCGTTTTACTCAGTACCTCTATACAAATTTCGAAGCAGTAGCTAACAAGCGGCCACAATACTTTCCTTCCGCATATTTTCCTGTTAATTGACCATTAAGGAGCTACCCGCAGCAATCTTGGGAGGCCTATGTGGCATCCCATTCCGTTTCCTGGTTCTAAGCGTGTATGGAGGAAGTCGGCTAAGAGAATATTATGAGTGAATTATAAACGAATCTTCTCCGAACACGAACATCAGCCTAACAAATTGCAGTAGCGGTAGAGCATACATGGCCACACTTTTAAACTCCATTATCTACTCTAAAGACAGAAAAATGTTTGCGATCTACCGTAATAAATACTGTATTAATATTTGGTCAAATATGCAAAAGAAATGTAAATAGCATACTAACACCAAATATACAAAAGGACAATTATCTCATTTACTAGAAGTGACCTTTTCAAACGAAGACAATTTACCACAATTAAATTGACCTTCCTGCAGTAAAAATGAAGCACGTCGCCGTTCATCTTGTGATATCCTATTGAAAGAGGGTTCATAATTATTTAGGCACAAGTGAAGACAGTGTTTTAAATGCCCGTTTGTCAAACGGCTTTGGTATTTTGATTTAAATACAACATGACGCATGCGCATTGCATGCTGGATACCTAAGGCTACAGACACACGCTCAGAATATGTGATGCTTATTGCTTTTCTACGGCAACAATGGTTGCGCGAACGCGCTTGAATGTTACGCTTGTACATACGTTGCCTGTCTTGTTACTGCGATATTACTTTCTTCTTATGAAAATTAACGATAAAATTAAATCTGTATGATTTCAGGCTTCCGCCGCGAAGTAGGAGAGAACTGGGTTCTTCTGGGATATTACACAGTTCTAAATTTGTTTATTTCCGCACATGTACTGTGCATATTTTATTATTTTGTACTATGACCAACAAGTACACAATTATTTCACAATTTATCACATTCCTACATATTTCGACACTATCTTATCATCCTCAGGGAGCTTGTAATCAGTACCTTGCCAAGTTACACAGCTGCATTTGAAATACTTGTGTAAGCTTGCAAGGAATTGATTACAAGCTCCCTGAAGATGACACGATAGTGTCGAAACATGTAGGAGTGTGATAATTTGTGAAATAATTGTGCGTTTTTTTTATCATAGTAAAAAAATAAAAAAAAAATAGTTCTCGAAGTTCAATTAGCGCAACATACGAAATAAAGTTTTGGCCAACACTGGACTGATACGAACTGAAGGGACAGCCCGCAGACAGTGCTGTAAACCAGATTTTTATTTGTCAAAGTTTCCGACTGCTGAAGGTTGTAACTACAGTCGAGCGCTCATTCGCTGTTCTGCTTTCGCAGTTGTTTTAGCAACAGCTAATTAGTTTTAAGAACTGAGTCTATGAGTTGAAGAGTCCTAGTTTGCCCACCTATTGGCTTGTAAGTTACACGTAATTTTATCCATACCCCCTATTGTTAGGTTGTTATAATTCTTTTGCCTCATAAAACAAAACCTTTTTAAGCTATCCGCTCCATAACGCATATCCACTAAACTTATTTGTCAGTGTTTGAGTGGGTAGGGCCGTGTGCTATTTCCAGTCTTATTTGCAATAACCTGTTTCTTTAAAGACCGTACCGAGTCTCAGGAGGTTATTCGTCGGCTCCTCTTCGCGTAAGCCCGGTTTATATTCTGGGAAAACCCTTGTACGATATATGGTGTTAAGAGTGGCACTGCCACACGTTTTTTTGGTGTGCTTCGGTGTCCCCTGTCAGTTGTCATTCCACAAAAGCACTATGATCATATTTATTGATCCATCATTGACAACTTTGCCTAGCTAGATCTTTCATCAACTGTGGGAATTGAGTGGTTTATAGCAGTCCGTACGAATTTTACGGAAAGTGGAGAAAAATATTTCCACTTCTCGTTGTCATTAGCGAATATTAGCAGTTATTAGCAGTTGCTGTATGTCACTCTTTACTGTAGTATGTGTTGGAAATGAATCGTCGATTGCTAATAATTATTTATAAGCTGTTTGTTAGTTGCAGCGAGATGAATTGTTGCGACATATTTGGTTGCTCACAGTTTCTGATTTGAAACAAAGGCATTATCTGTTTATACGGCTACATTTTACAGAACCCTGCCCAATAACAGCGGAATGTTTAGCCACAGATCACAAATACAGTTGCTAATTGGTGAGCGAATCCCCAATGTTAAAAATTTTTGGATAAAACCAAGCAGTATTAAACGTGTTATGCTGTAATTTTAATATATGTACCGTGCGGCTTTTATTATTTTTTACCATGAACAACTAATGCACAATTTGTGATTAATATGTGAATTAATTTTTCATTTGCTGGTCATAGTACAAATTAAAAACAAAAAAATATGTCATGCCGTGTTCAGGAGGAGAATATTCTGTTTCTTCATTTACTGGTGAGAAATTTAGAAGTGCCAAGAATCAACAATGACTTATACAGACTGATACATAAAAGGCATCGTTAACTGAAGAATAAGAAACCCCTAACAGCCAGATTTCGTAGATGAGGTCTTTGCTCTCTGCATCGTTACGCAGTGTATACTGGTAGCTGCTTACCGACGTCTCGGGACAGCCTATCGGTCCCACTTTCAAGCGTAAACCACCACAAGAAAAAATTCTTGTTGGACTGTTTGACCCTTGAAGATGGGACCGATAGGCTGTCCCGAAACGTCGGTAAAAACAACCAACCTACGCTACGTAACAACCCAGAAGAACAAAGGCCTCAAAACCCCTACTTGTCTTCACTAAGAGAGTTTTTTTTTCTGGGCTCTAAGATTATTACAGAACAATAGTACCGTAAACATATCTTTAAACTGCACGTAAAATTAACAATCAAACAGCCATGTTTACGTAAATGTTTATTTATAAAATATGAACCCGATTAATATATTTAAAACACGTGCGATTAATCGATTGAATGCTGGGGCACTGAATTTGTCAGTAACGATCATCCTTTGTCTAGTTCCTGAACACGGCTGTAATTATCGGCGATTGCAAATTAGTGAGCGGTTTGCTCTTGTCGGTGTATGACTCCCACACCTCGGCGTCACGTGACGTTAATTACCCTCTTCCTCACCCCCTGTTATTAGTTTGGGGTGAACCGCACCGCTCTGGCTGCGTTGTGGTGTATTTGCTAATATTCCACAACACAAACAAACTGCAGACCAGCTATATGAGTTCCGTTTCAATATAATATTATCGTGTTTGTTGTTTTCAAAAGCAGCGAACTGCAAATTTACGGAGTGCTGTCTCGTTCTCTTTTGTGCCTCTCTTTTTTGCGTGTGCTGTTTGTTTGTAAAATGCAAATCCGAGCGAAAACTGCAAAACGCTTCTATTTTGGGCCTGTTGCCATCGCGAAACAAGGCACCATCACAGCCATTTCCACTACGAAATTAATCACACACATATAAAAAAAAGAAGTCTACATTCGTAAACCGTCTCGTTCGTTTGATGCCGGACAAAGCTTACCAGTGTTTATCCACATATATTCATTAGCCTTTGCAAGTTTTTGGCCTGTGAGTTCAAATATTGTGCCTCCAAAAGCACATGCAATTGAAGAGAAAATCGAAACTGATATTCTTTCATCCACAACTATTTACCATGTATTATTAATTACGACATTAAAGCGAAATTGAAACGAAATTAGAGTGGGCAATGAAGTAGCCACAGGCGACGATGCGAAGGGAGGTACCTGACAGATATGTGACTGGAGTTTTGGCAACTCTGACTGAGGTTCTTAGTAGCTTTTTCTTTTCCTCAAAGAAAATTCCGCCTTATCCAAGCCCTCTTACATCTCTTTCAAACCCACCCTCACATAGTAATGAATACTCGCTGAGTACATAAAGCTACTAGTTCCTCAGTTTGCCAAGCAACAGGCCGCATTTTAAAACCCAAAGATTCACAGTCGTGTTCTCCAGACCCCACCAAATGTGTCTGTACTCAGACAGACATTTCTAGTCCATTTCCTTCCATCCTATTTCTTTACGACCCATTTGATACTATCCTCCCATCTATGCCTAGGTCTTGCTAGTGGCGTTCTTCTTTCTGGTAATTACGTACGCGTTTCTTTCCTCCCCATACATGGCACACACCCTCCAATGTAATTCACCTTTACATAGTCGTCCTGGTTAGGAGTAAGAATTGTAAAGCTCCTCACGCGATTTCTCCAGCATCTTTTAGTTCCTCCCACTCAGGTCCAAATATCGCGATGAACGTTAACGTTGACGCAGCGTTAACGTTTAAAGACTAAGTTATCCCGACTTCCTTTCGAAGTCGGGATAACTTAGTCTTTAAACTTTCTGGCTTCAGGATGAAAGTCCCAGGTTCTGTTCCAGCGAAGGGTAGAAGTTTGTTTAACCACACTTAACAGAACGGTTCTGCAAGGCTTCCAGTCTTTTCCTATGAGAACTGGAGAATCTGTACTGCGAGATAAGGCTGTCATGGCGTGAAGTCGAAATTTCACCTACGTCTATTGTGTAGACCTAAAAATTATGAACGTTTTTTCTCCACATCATTATATTTCTTTAAGAAGCGGCCTTTGAGCGAACGAATAAAACTGACCTTCGTCTTAAATTAGGCCCTATTTTTAGCAGGTGTTCGTAGGTTATCGAAGCAAAGTTACGTAACAAACAGACCCTTGAAGAGCGCTGTATGATTCAAAGTGTGCCAATAGCGCATTTCCGTAACCAACTCGTTCCGGCATGCCTATACACCCACGTGTACACTTAGGCTATTTATTACGTAATGTTTAATCTCCTGCCTTCGACGAAATATCAGTCTCTTGTCTCTCTCTTAGGCTGTCAGCATTATATATAGTCTATTTATTCATCTATTTACTCACAACGTTAATTGCATTTTCTCTCCGTTTAAATCTGAGTGGTGAAGAGTGAAAGAAACTGCAATACATTGCGCTTTGTGTCTAAAATGTGTAAAAAATAATATTAATTGTTGTTATAACAACACATTTACAAGGCAAGATGTAGTTGCAAATCTTTGGTCTGAGAGAAAGGTTTCTAGACAACGAAGAGAAAATAGGCCCTGATTAATTATGTGCCACGTCAGACGTCAGGCACAATACCGAATTTACAGTATCTGCCTACTTATAGCGCACTCAAACGCGTTTTTCTATCTCCCTTGCTTACTTACTCCGTGGTGCAGATTCCTTCTTGAGAAGCTAAGTGGTTTGAAACTAGTCAAGAAATTCCCCGCATTTCACGGAACCCGAAGGTTCATCTCCCTTCCCCTCCTAAATCAACCTCCTTCCTCTGATCTCTCCCGGAAATCCTAGCTTCAATTCGTTACCAGTGCCTGTCTCGACAGGTTGTGTAGCTTGGCTGCTGGGGTCCTTGTTGATGCTGTTGTGTCTTAAGTCAGCCTTCTGTTGGTGTCTGTTGTCTGTTTCCCACAGCATTACCAAATATTGCGTTACGTATTTCGACGTGGTATATGGAGCCAAGCTTCTGTGAGAGTTGCTTGGTTCAGTGGGACAAGATGTCACGCCAGTTAATTACGTAAGCGTACGCTGGTCTTCATTCATAAGTACTCGTACTTGATTAATAACGTTCCTATTTTTATCATAATAAATGTACTTGTTATCTCTTTTTTTCATATGTCTGGCATCTCATGTTGTCTCTTTATCATATGCCTGACATCTCATGTTATAAACGCGTAAAATTTCCTCCATTCCATTCCACGCATATGTATGTATATTTTTTTTATGTAATGGAAAGGTGGAGTTTCAGAGAGAGAAATATCAGGATGACGATAATTTAGCAGAGATTACGTCTTTCTGCACTTAACTTTATCAGTCGATTAAGATGGCTTAAAAAGAAATCTGTTCTTTATAAATTTGTATTTTATCACTTTGGCCTACGTACAGACTGACTCACTCACTCTCTCTCTCTCTCCCTCACACACACACAGATAGAGGAAAAATTAAAGAAGGACAGGGACTCTTACATCTAACTGATAATTGCTGCTGTACTGAAGTTCACGGACAACTGACAGTGGGTGGACCTGCAACACTGGTAAAAATTCAAAGGCTCTTTATAATTGGGTTCAAGATATCACATGGATGGCCTCGGACCTGACGGATTTCTTGGCCCATGCTGGCTGAAAGTAAAATAGAGTGGCGTGCCTGTGTGACAAGACGTCGAATCTACACCACATCTTCACACCCAAGTGAATGAGGACTGAGATACTCCGTGGTTTCTCTTTACCCATCCAGACTAAACCTGAGATTGTGATTGTCATTATTGTAATAGGCCACAATAATTTCCTCCCCCCACCCCCCAGTACTTACCCAACAAGTCACTCGCATCTCCTCACCGTATACCCCACAAGAGTAATGCCTGGTAAAGTAAGCCTGCGTAACTGAACTGGGTGTGCCTGTCTTATTTTGCGTAAGACGTTCACATGGTGACAACAAGAAGTTATTTAACAAAAATTATTTTTAATTGTTCTAAATTCAATGGTTTAAAACCCTCTCGCTACTTTCCCTAGTTTAAGATACTAAGCACATAAACCGAAAGTTTAAAAATATACAGCGTGAGCCAAAAGTACGTGTACAGTATATAGTTAATTACTGTATACACACTTTTGGTCCATCCTGTATGTAAGTGAGAACAAACAACAGTTTTGTACATAATATTTACATTTTTAACTTAATTTTGTTCTTTATATAGCCTGATGATGGTCCAGTGGCACCGAAACATGTAGTTTGTCTTTACAAGATATGTACTTGTGTTAGGTAGTGTTTAATTAGTTAATTAATTAAATTAGACACATGCTTCATCTGAAAGAAGAGAATGTTTGACGACGCTCTCAGTAACATATATATCATTGCGTCTGGTGGTTTTATGACAATTGGTGGAAGGAATTCGTCGTGGCCTAAGTTTAAGGCAGTCTGCCGGAACTTACCTGAAGAGCCTAAAGGAACTTCAGGCACTAAATCATTGCCCTGGCCAAGATTCGTTCCAGGTATAAGGTAAAACAGTCCCGTAACAGGCCCGGAGGGGTCAAGAGGTTTTCAGGAATTTAAGGTTCCCAGATTTCGTGACAGCGGCACAGGATGTTGGTAGGTTGTCAGCCTTAAGGACCGGCCGCACTTAACTCCAGGAAATACTCCCGGTACTCATTTCTGTTAGAAGTAGAGTCGACCCCAGGGCCATAGTGCGATCGGAAGGATTTTATGTCCATGAAAAATTCCATTGAAACCAGCTGGGATCGAACCAACGAACTAACTATTTGTAGCACAACACCTTAACCACTGTGCTACCGCGGTCCCTCATTTCAGGTATATTCGAGTTACATATTACAAGGTTTATCGTTTTTGTTCTGTAGTTTTTCGGGAAATGTCTGATAAGTAATATGTTAGTGTCTTATTTATAGGTGCTACTTTAAATTTGCAGATGCGTTCTCTTATTGGATTTGGGCTGTAAAGTAGAGAAAAGCCCTCCGCTATGCCTACCAAAATTCAGCATAAATTGCTCATTTAAAGAGGCGAAAATTGAATTCACATACTATCTTTATCGTTGCATCGTGCATTTTGTAGTTTATTTAAGTAACACACCAACAAATGCACATATTTAGTCTTTAATACGTAGGTTATTCGGAAAGTAAGTACCGTCTGCGCATATCTCTCGCGCATCCTCAAGACTGTCACTTTGCACACGACTTTGCACAGTGATTTCCTCTATCAATTAAGAAGCCACAGACGCCGCTTCGTGAAATTCGTGTTATGTTTATGTTTGTTCCTGTGTGATAAAAATGTTTAAGACAAATGAAGGGGCCGCCGACTGTGAAATAGGACTGTAATTCGTTTTTTGAACGCTAGGAATGTGCTACCAAGTGAGATTCATCACCAGATCTGTCAACTGTATGGTGACAATGCGATGAGTGATGGCATGGTTAGGAAATGGGTTCGGATGTTCAATGAAGGACGAGAGAACGTGCACGGTGAGGCGCGAAGTGGGCGTCCGTCTTTGGTGAATGATGATTTGGTGCGTAACGTCAATGAAAAAGTGCGTGAAGACAGACGTTTCACAATTTCTGATCTGTCTCTGTACTTTCCTCAGATTTTAAGGACTCTACTCTATGACATTGTCAGTAGTCATTTGGGTTATTGGCGGCCACATTCTATGAGGAGGGTATGCAAAAACGTGTGCTCCGCTACGATAAGTGCCTCAATAACAGCGGCGAATATGTGGAAAAATAGTTTGAAGAATGTGGAATCTGATAACAATAAAATTTTATACGAAACCTTACTCGATTTTTTTTTACAGCGAAATGGTACTTATTTTCTGAATAAGCCTCTTAATCTAAAATTTACATTAAAACACTTAAAACGCTCCTACATGTTTCGATCGTACGTTCATCCTCAGGGAGCATACTTTGTTCCTTGCTAAAGTTACTGTTTAACCTTTTGGCGCCAGAATGATTTTTTTAATTTTAGCACAT
>Ga0131853_10013462_pt1 | contig 14999 bp, 9 predicted proteins | sample TergutLab28metaG_FD_92764 | JGI IMG/M metagenome (GOLD analysis project Ga0131853, IMG submission 92764) | Labiotermes labralis P1 segment gut microbial communities from Petit-Saut dam, French Guiana - Lab288 P1 (version 2) (version 2) | ecosystem: Host-associated > Arthropoda: Insects >... | reverse complement strand
GAATATAATAAAACAAAAAATCCACTTTTTAACGGTAACATTTGCGCATATCAAGCCTGCGAACTTGCAAGTGGATTCTCACTACAGTCATATAATTTCACTTCTTCCATATATAACGTTTTAAATTTTCTTGTGTCAGGTCCAAATGTTCATTGTTATGGTAATCTGAAGTACTGATTTGTGTAACCAAGGCACTGTAAATCGACGTTCCTCTGATATGTTTTGAATATTCCAAAACTCCAAACAAAGATGAAGTATCGAAAGAGAATTACGAAAAATTTTATAGATAAAGAAAGGAAGGAAGGAATGTAGAAAGAAATCAAGAAAGAGAGGAAGTAAAGAAGGAAGGAAGGGAGAAAGGAAGGAAGAAGGATGGCTAAGGCATAGGTCACAGGAACGACAACACGTGAACGTTTAATGAAGCCTATCTTGTGCAATATTACAGACGGTAAATTAGGTTCCCTTCAACCAATTAACGAATTATGCCTGCCAGTTAGCCCCTTGATTCATTTACCACCTAGAATAGGAATACCAGCTTAACCACATTTCGGAAACTCGATATGAAAACCACACTTTTGTAGACCATCGCATCTTGGTGACATTCAAGTTGTCTTCAGTCTACCGGTGGTACAAACTAGTGTGCTGGAGGTAACGTTTGTATATTCAAGGCAGGACAGTCGACCTTCGACACATGACATGTTGTGACAGTTCTTTGAATGATTAAGGTTATGACTAATCTATTCCAACCGGTCAGGTTTGTATCGTCAGTCCGTCCAATAGACGTGGAAAAAGCCGTCGTTACCGATCTGCAGGTAATATCGAGTATTTGCCTGAAGAGACTGACATGTAATTAAAAATCTTCACTAAAAATCCCATTCGAGACATTTCGAACACAGTCAACACTACTCGACGGCGATGTTGGATTGATAGCTGTTTATCTGATTCATAGAGCAACTCTGAACACTTTGTAAATTACTTAATAACACTTTCTACTGCACAAGTAACATGGCGACGGGCCGGATGACAATCTGATTAAAAAAGTGACTAGAAAGAAAAAGAAGGACGCTTGGCTTATTCTGTTCAGAATTTTTTTTGGAGAGGCTGAAGAAAAACATAGACAACCAAAGTCGTTATTGTTGGTTGCAGACTGAGGTTCGAAAGCGGGCACGTCAGTACCGCAAAACAAACTCTTACAACTTGGACAAGATCGCTCCTCGACAAAACGGTTTCAGAAAGGCTTGTTATTCGGGCTGTTGATGTGCATTGCCCAGCGACTGGCGTCGAGCCTGCTGCACCTCTGGGCACTGCTCTTCCGTGCCGTAAACACTCATGTAATGTGATTATACCGTTATTCACTTTACGACTTTCGAGAGTAAGAGATTAAAAAATGATATGATAAATTAATAAAGGTTTTAAATAACTGTGTTTCGTTTAACAGTTGCTGTTAACGCACAGAGCAGCCACATGCACATTCAAGTCTCATACATAATAGGCTACGTTTTTGTTGAAGTCAGAGCGCAGTGCAGTCCTGGTAAAATTCTGCCCGTTGTTAAGCACACGTCTTGCAGGCATGTACATATGTAATGGGACGTGAAAGAAAAATCTGCACGCAGGTTTAACTTCGGAATACCTTCACATTCCGGTCCCCTGTACCGCGGGCATGTAGTGTAGGGTACCGCTGGTTTAAAACTCTTTCTTCCTTCCAAACTTCCTTTCGTTCCCCGTCTTAAATTCTTTACTTATGCTTTCTTCTTTCCTGGCTCTATTATTTTGCTTTATTTAAAAAAAAAAACTTCAAAATTTAATATTGAAGCTTCCTAAGGTAAGTCTGCCGCCGCTCGATAGCTGAGATCGCGGGTTCGAATCCCTCTGAGGGCATGAATGTTCGTCCTTTGTGTTTGCTTTGTGTTGTGTAAGTAGCGGCCTCTGCGATGGGCTGATCACTCGTTTAGAGGAGTCCTACCGGGTGTGTCTTAATTATGTGTGATCTAGAAACCTCTATGATGAGGCGGCTTGGGGTCAGCTAGGCAGTTGCGCCCCACACACACACACACACACACACACACACAGAGCAGATCAGTTGATGCGGAAGTTATCCATAGTCAACGAAAATATCACCTCGCCACAATTGTGCCAGTGATCATAACAGCGGATAAATTCGTCCAGCACATTCGTCCTAACAGTTACTAAGCTACGATCCGATCGTCGGAGGCTCTTGCCTGAAAACTGACGACGCTACAATGGCGCGCCTATGGGATGTGGAATGACCCTATTTGATTGGACATTCTGACAGAACAGTGAGAGCGCAGCAAGTGAAATAAACATACCACGACAGTGAGCAGTCGTTTCACTCATTAGGTCTGCTTTTAGACTAGGATGCACATGAAAAGTGCATGTATTCAAATGGGGAGTGTTTCAGATTGCTTCAGTCTGTTATGATGCCCCGCCACACAGCTCACCTGCAACTATTTTCCCCTCTTCTAATTGCGGCCACGCATGTCAGTAATGTTGCAACTATAGCGTGCAAAACAGGGATGTCCAGACGGTTTTGAGCACAGCGGACTTTAACTGAGCAAGGATTTTCCTGCACTTTCGAAACCAAAATAAAAGCACAACACAAAATGTCGATATAACAGCCCACGCTGAGACAATTACCGACAAATATTTTATGAATATTTTGTATCTTTAATTCCAATTAAATGTATGATGCAGATGGTTTCTGGACAAACTGATAGACACTCACTTAGATCCTTCCAAAACGGAATAAATAGTAGAGGATAAACATTAGTAATCAGTAATAAATAAATAAATAAATGTTTACCTGGAAAGTTTTGAAATGTGGTGCTGGAGAAGGATGGAGAAGATCAGTTGGACCGATAATGTGAGAAATGAAGAAGTATTATCTCGTACTTAGAGTCAAAGAGCAGAGGAATATCCTACATGAAATAAGTAAACGGAAGGCTAACTGGATTGGTCACGTTTTGCGTAGAAACTGCCTTCTACAACGGTTTATTGAAGGAAAGATAAAAGGGGGATAGAAGTGACAGAAAACGAGGAAGAAGACGTAGGAAACTACTGGATGACCTTATTGAAAGGAGAGGATACTCTCATTTGAAGGAGGAAGCTCTAGATCGCACTATGTGGAAAGCTCGCTTTGGAAGAGGCCTTGGACCTGTTGTAAGACAGACTACTAACTGAATGAAATGTATACTGGCAACAACCTGGTATTACGAGGCACATCCAACAAGTGTATTTGAAAATCAAGTAATAAATTTAATTTCATAGTGGCTCAGCCGATGCAGAGATTTCAGAACTTACACAGAACATGAAGTTTTATAACAGCCCACTAACAGACATTATTCTGACTCTGCTGGATTAAGTCCACATTCTGACCATCTATGTCTAGATCACACACGTGTTTTTCTGATTAAAATATTGATTGTATTTCTGTCTACCTCCCATGCATGTTGTATGATTAGCCCTCCTCATTGTCCATAATTTTATAAGCTTAATATTTGGCGTAAGTACAAATTATGCAACTCCTTATTATGAAAAATTTGAAGTGCCTGTTAATTTATTATTTGTAACACCTGAAGAAAATTAAGAATTTTCGGCTCCTGTTTTTTGCGAAGAAATGAAAAATAAATTTAAAGTTAAGCTTGTACATTCACTGGTTACTTCAATACCTAAATTATTTTCCACGGTTCCTTTAATTCCTGCAACTTTTCGAGTACAGTAGCAAAAATCTGTGTAGAGTTTCATTCCGTTATGCACGGAGCGTTTTCCTGAATTCTGACATCTGTCAGGTCTCACTTTCAGGTCAGTCGAGGTAACAGGACACTCGTGCGTGGGAGGATGGGGAGGATGGGGGTGTTACAACAATTTAACGGAAACAATTGCCACCCGACCAAATGGACAGGGGTTGACTGTGAATAGAAGAACGTAACAGCAGCATTGAAATTTTGGGGTACACACCATCGTTAAGAGAAATGTCACTAGATCTGTATTGTTGGGTTAACTAAAGGTGACTGTGGGCGTTCTGGGGTCAGATGTCCTCCGGTCACGCGCGTGTTGGAGGACGCAAGAGCAGGGATTTCAGTGCGTCACAATAGAAGGGGAAGAACAACATCTATCTTTCTTTTCTATTCTTAGTGTCCAGTACTTTAATTGTCGACAACGCCGCTTGCAAGACAGACACATCGTCCTGTGGGAACCAGAATACTGTCTTTCCAACGATATTACTCCATTACTCACGGAAAATGAATATGTAAAACAGTCTCAATGAATTTCAAATGTTTTGTCGAACGTGCATCGTGATATATCCGTATAATATGAACCAACAAGATGCACTATTTACTTACTACTGAAATAAGTTAATAGAAAATAGTGCGTTTTGTTGATTCATGTTATGCGGATAGTCCCAATGAAGTCCCGTTACAGGCCTGAAGTGGCCCAGAGGGTTCCAGGAAGTTAATGTTACCAGATTTCATGACAACGGCACAGGGTGGTGGTAGGTTGTCAGCCTTACGTACCGGCCGCCTTTACCCCTAGGAAATGCTCCTGGTACCCATTTCTGTTAGAGGCTGAGCCGATCCCAGAGCCATAGTGCGATCGGAAGGATGTTATGTCAATGAAAAATTCCGATGACACCAGCTGGGATCGAACCAGCGACCTTCCGATTTGTGGCGCAGCACCGTAACCACTGTGCTACCGCGGTCCCCGAAGTCTAGGTTACACATCAGCCATTCCAAGTAGCTCCATAGTTATTTTACGTTCCCAGAATCCTACATGAATATTTATTGCGCACATCTCGACTGACTACCTAGACAGCCAACTAAGTAACAAATGAAACACAGCTAAACAATTTGTGATTAAACATGACGAATATAGCTTAACTTTTTATACCGTAATGAATCAATTAAGTTTTCAAATAAATTCTCCTATTTGCATTTACACGTTTTCATTACGACACAAGGTGGCAGATAGGCCAATGTCGAAATATGTCAGGTTAACAAATTAAGGTAATTATAATGGCGCGATATTCGAGGTTATCACAGCGGTGCTGTTGACGATTCAACTATTGCGGGTTGTTAGGTCATATCGGTTTGTATATAGGTACCGACGTTTCGAAAGATCTTGGAGGTTTCATCGTCAAGGCCAAGCGGTCCAAAAGTGCTTAACTACTGGACCGCGAAGTGCAAAATCTCGCTCGAGGTACAACATGCGAAGTGACACGTCTCAAACCCGGTAGCATTCCTCAAGTTTCTCCACTCTACCAATAACATAGCTAACCCGACAATAGAAAGTGCAGCAGACTTTTTCCGCTCGCTATTGCTGCTTAAGCTCAGCATATTTTGCAGCGACCTTAAAGTATCTGACTTACCAGAACAGACTATCAGTACCCTTCACAGATGTCTTATGAATAGAAGTCATTGGAAAATGTACAGCCAGTTGCGAAATTCAAAATGAAACCGGTATTGCCGTACAGCCTACTCACACGTTTTTCATAACTCCTCCCAAGAGGGCAATACACGCTTATTAACACTGAGGCTGCTGTAAGCAACGTACGTTTTTGTAATTTTACTGCTTTCTTTGTAGTCAATTACGATTTCAGTTTGCCCACTTCCGTGTTCCTTAATTTTGTGGACAGTTTTGTACTTAGTTCTGCTGCGACTGAAGTCACATACTTTTTTTGCCTGGAGGCTGGGGTTGATCACACAGCGCCACCTAGCGCTCATTTACTTTTGGTGCCTGTTATTCTATCATTGTTTCTCACAATCTGTGTTTCACTTCATAAGCATAAAATAGGCTCCGATAAATTATCAATTTGGTTTTTAAATAAATATATATATATAGGCCCATTTTAATGTAAATACTTTTATAAAAATGTAATCTAACAATCCAGCTTTAAGAAGGCACCTACAACTGTTCACGTCATTCATAATATAACGAGGTTTTAACTAATACGTTTATCATCAATATTTAACTCGTATTCAAACTTTATATTTCCGTTTTTTAAACTTACTACGCACTGCAATATAAGATCCGGCAAACAGGACAGGACACGTCACAGAAATATACAAATATTGTGCTATGGATCTGACTGCTCTCTCCCTCGCACCAGACGTAACTAGTATCAGCAGCATTCAGTTCCTAATGAGAGACGCACAATATTCGGTATAATTACACCACAAGATTCTCCAAATTCAGGCGATTCGCAAACACGTTTCCAGAGTTCAGTAAGCCCACTATGTTACTGATGTCAAAACGAGAAAATTTATTTCTCCGTGCCGTCAGTTATATTAAATCACGTTACCAAATCAAGTTAATTTATATCCTTCATTCTTTCTTCTACAGCCTTTACAAATCAGACCCTGTCATATACGGAGATTCACAAATGTTTAGACATTTGACAAGACTCCACAAAAAGCAGGGCGTCCCATCACAATGCCTCTACCTGCTCAAGAAGAGCAACACCACTCTTAGAGCCGAATCATTACCTTTGTTGCAAGATTTTTGTTGTCCAAGGTCATACGTGCACTGTCATTTCCTATGCCACAAATTTGTGTGGGACGTTTCTTTCCAGGATCATGTAAGTTTCCTCAGAAATCTGGAGTTCCACTTGTTCCATTGTCGCATAAAATTGAGAGGAGAAGGGAATACCACTCAGCTGGACAGCGATCTGCCATTATAGTGTTCCTCTCTTTACAGTAGCCGAAGATTAAAAGAAGTGGCCAGATTTCCGTTCTGTTAGCAATACGCCACACTTAATAGCAGGCAGCATTATCTTCCTCCTGTTACTGTGTTTAGGTGTCACGGGGTGGGTTTATTGCAGGCTTATCCCACAGTTCTAGTTGCAGGGATACTGCACACTCAGTGTACAGGAATGGACTGAAATGGTAGGTTATTTGGTTTATTTTACGATGCCGTATCACTTGCTCTGATAACATATGGTAAAATACATGACTATATACTGGCGGAATGGATTTAACCATTCTTCGCCCATTTTAATTTACATCAGGCCGCAGGGGTAAGGGAACAATTGTTCGCGATTCAAGGTACATTCGGCTGAAGAGATTTGGGGAAAACAGTCAGTGTCTATTATGCAGTTATATTAGGCGCCAAGACATGTAAGGACCTGCCAGTGGTGTAAATTACATCATAAAGAATGGATAGGGAGACCTATACCGCTGTTTGAAATGTGTAGCATCGAGGAGTGACCCAATCTGTGAATTACGAGTGTTAAAGACCGGTGAAGTAATCATAGGGGCTGAGGAATATCACAGAAACTGCAGGCAGGTCAGCCGGCCTCCAAGTCTGGGGTTAGAAAAAGGACTTTCCAAAATGCGAAGCTGAAATGCTGCCCACGCTACCACAAGTGATAATATAGGGATGTACTAATTTTATAAAAATCTAGTAGTCACTTCGAAATGCTAGGCGCTAGAAGGGTGACAATACCCATGTTTCATACTGAGGACCAACAACCATTAGGCGCCAGCGTATTAAATTTAGTCGCCACGGCGAACTGTCAACAGCGTTTTGTGCACCCATGGAATAATACGCCCTTTGCAAAACCTGGAAGACAAGTTGGTTGAATTGCACCAGTAAACAGCTTCGTTAAAAGAGACAGAGAAAAATATTTTGGCGTTTTCAAGATCAAATGCTTCAAAATATCACGTTGTATTGTTTAATGTCAATACAATGACAAGAATTTAACATTCTGAGGACCGTGCATTGTGATATATTGGTATGACAGAAGCCAACAAGGTGCACTATTTCCCGACTTCATTTTGATATACAACTCTACATGTTTCGGACAGACTTACTGTCCATCATCAGGAGTTTTGACACTGTATTCACAGCAATTGGTATATGTCATACTATTTGTGTTGACTGTCTGCTAGCAGACAGTCAACACAAATGCCAGTTGCTGTGAATACAGTGTCAAGACTCCTGATGATGGACAGTAAGTCTGTCCGAAACATGTAGAGTAGTATATCAAAATGAAGTTGCGAAATAGTGCACCTCGTTGGCTTCTAGCATACGCTTAATGATAAGAGTTAAAGAAATAATTTTTTACACTGCTCTAGTCAAGCAAATTCCACTCACCCTGTATGTCTTCAGTTCGCCAATAAATCCAGCCAATCCAGTAGGCTACTAACCGAAAAGTGAAAACAGGTTATTTGGCCACAGACCAAAAGTCGTTGGATGCGTCACTAGTGCATCTCTTTTTTATAAGAATCGTGACTTCCAAGTAAATTAATTGCATGTGACTGTGGAGCCAGAGCACTGTCGTGTTTTGTACAAGTCTTACGTCGAATTTAAGCTGTTCGAAATTATTCTTCTTAAGGTACGGTGGATTGCGGTATGGAAGACGTTAAAGCCTTACGCTCATTCATAGGTAGTGTCCATATCTGGGATTCCTTACGCATCATATCCATAGAATCCCCCGTCAAAAATATCTAACAAAGCAGCTGTCAGCTATGTTAGTAGGCCAAACGATGTTTTGAGAAGAAATGTGCAAAACCTCATTGCTGTGTACACGCACATTTGCCTGGGGGGGGGGGGGCGATGGACAAGCTAAGCACATTTTAAAACGAGGTCTATGTCGGTGATGAGGTAATGAACGCCTACACCACAATTCCTGGCTTCACGTAACCTACCTGACCGTGATTTTACTTGTGTAACCTGACTGGTTAAATGAAAGTTTGTAAAGCATAAAATAGTCAGTCTTTTCGTAAAGGCGCCGTCGGACGGCCAGCGAAAATAACTCGCGCAAGGTCTAGATATCCACAACTGCTTCGTTGTTCAGCACCAAACAATCACCACACATCATCGCCTAACAAACAATGTGCGAAATGCCACATTCATTGCCTTTATGACTGGAATATAGCGATAAGTAAGAATTATTATTTGTTTCATGCAATGCCGTGTCTTTCATAGGCTACTTAAAGGTTGAATTCAGAATATCGGTCTCCAGCACCCTAAGAATGTCTGTCACGGTCATCCCATATTACTGCAGTCCGGGAATTTTAATTTATGGTGTTGGCATTTAAAGTGCTGTGTTGTAACTAAACGGAATTTAAAGTGTAAACACAATATAATTTACATACTGAAGGGAGAAACTTTTGTCGCGCTCTTGAAGGAAATTAGCTTACATTGCTATATATATATATATATATGTGTGTGTGTGTGTGTAGTTTAGAGTGTCTATAAAGTAGGCTTTAATGCATCATTTATAACTTTGGTATTTAATAACGTTTGAACTATACAGTTCCCCCCCGTGTGGCGCTGCGGCCCAATGCGGGCCATGGCCTCCTCATTCTTCAATTTTCCGGATCACACACAACGACGCATCACAGTCGGTGGGACTCCTCTGGACGCGTGATCAGGGCGTCGCAGAGACCTCTACCCACTAACACACAACACTCACAACAGAAAAACATCAATGTCCCCGGTGGGATTCGAACCCACATTCTCAGCAGGCGAGCGGCCGTAGACCTACGCCTTAGACCGCGCGGCCACTGGGACCGGCGAACTATATGGTTACTGTAAGCAATTCCTGCTCTCTCTCTCTATCGTGCCTCAAGCGAATAGCTAACGCTCTCTCGCCTCGGAGACCTCAGTTTGACTTCAGACCATTCCTTTGGAATTTATGATTGACGGAGTGGCAATGGACACAAGAGTTTCTCGGAGTACTGCTTATTCTCTTTGTCAATACAGTTTCATCAATGACTTAAGATACTTATTCATCTATCATGGCCCTGTGCTGGCTTCGCAAATGACACTACAGCTAAATAAAACACTTCTGTACAACAGAAGTGTGTACAATACTCAGGTCGTTCCAACATCTCTTTCGTTTGTCCTATGTGTCCATCCGCTCTTGCCGTTTCTGAAATCTCACGAAAGGCAATGCAATATTCGAACGACGAGCATGTTGCTGCATCGATGTAAAATTTAACAAAAAAAACGCATTTTTTTCCCCCATTAACCGAACCGTGTCCGTCTTGATGAGCTACCAATGTTACGATCAACCAACTATCAAACTCTCTTCAGCTTCAAATTAAATTTTACCTCACAGATATTTGTAAAAGATGTGCAGCGGCTAGAATCAACTTCTGCATTAATCCTATTCGGTGAACTATGACGCCGTCGTCCAGTTGGCAGCCTTTTAATGAAGCTATAAAGTGTTACAAGAACCCATAGGTTAAGATTGCACTGACATTGGAACGAAATTTCGTTAAAGACAAAGGACCGACGGATTGTTATCGTTCTGATAGACCGATAGCCTGCCAGGATACAAGAAACTGTCTTTTGACACTTTTCCTTGTACCGTTCTTTCCACATATTGTTTTGCCATCGAAAAAAATTCCCTAATAGATGTAAAATTAAGCCTATTCTAGGCACCTAAATTGGGCCCTGAATAATTTGCTTCGTGTATATTTTTGAAACACACTTTGAATAAATGCCGGGATAGCTCAGTCAGTATAGCGACTCGCTACGGGCTTGACGGTCCGGGGATCGAATCCCGGTGGAGTGCGAGATTTTCCGCACCCGTCCAGACCGGCCCTGGGGCCCACCCAGCCTCCTAAACAATGGGTATCAGGTCTTTCTCGGGGGTAAAGCGGCCGGGGCGTGGCGTTGACCACCCACCCTATCTAGCGCCGAGGTTAAAGAAAGAGTAGAGCTGTGCCTCTACTTTCCATTTGGGCTTTCGTGGCCTGTTATAGGGTGAACTTTAGCTTTACCTTTACCCTTTTAAGAATAGACAAAATAAAGAGCTTTCCACATTCATTTATTTATTGCTTTCATAAGAACTAACTTCATACAATGAAGTGCAACTTCAAAATCCGACGGTTCAACCAATGTTGACAAGGAACGATTGTATCCAGTTCATATCTTCATATCTAAGGAGTACTAAGATTAGGACCTTCTGGGTTTGAAGTAGTGATGTTTGGTACAGAGTACTGTTGCCTCTACGTTCAGGTTGAATGACATTAATGATACGCTTCAAAATGAGCCGTCCAGATAGCGCAAGACGCAGTGAATACCCATGGGCTGAAAGACCACACAAATATCCCTGCACAGAATCAGGGCCCCACCCGGTCTCTCTCCCAGCAGGGGCCGAAGAGAATTTTAAAAGGGGGTATAGACGCCAAGGAGTAAAGCCACCACTGAATGTTGAGTTTGAGAAGGCGCTACAGGGTGCCTTCACTTCCCTACACATTTTTATAGCATAGTGCTTAATTAAGCACAGGAACATTACCTTTACCTCAGCTTAGGTATCGCATGTGGGCTAGTATCATCTGGCTGTCCCACTCATCCAGTTGTGTTTTGTGAATTTCTCCTGACTGTCCTCAATGGTCTTAAAGTAGTACACATCAAGTTTAAAATTCTTTCGGCAGATATCTGTAACAGCAACTACCGAAACGCCGTTTAAGCCTACGTAACGTGTCTGTATCTCAGATAATGGGCAAAACTACACAGGTTGTTGGTTCGGTGTTGAGAATCACAAAACAGGACACGCTAAAGGCACAGCTTGCCACAAACGTGCGTCTTCCAACAGACATAACTGCATGTTTTCTTAGCACGGTGTTAAACTGCTGCGAAACTGTGGAAGGCATTTAAACGTAAAAAAAAAATTAAATATTTTACCCATTTAAGTACATCTTATTAAAACAGAAGAAAACAGCGCCTATGTGGAAGGCAAGTATAGTAAAGTACTATTATAGCGGAATATGAATTAATTTCGGCTTCTATTGATGTTTCTCTGTACAGTAATTAGTTGAATGGTATTCCACGCAACACTCTGTCGACGATGTCAACTCATGCCAATTAAGTTGGAATGTGAACAGAAGTTCGATTAGAAGAGCTGCCTCACCGCCAGGTGTTCACAGATTCAGCTGCCCTCGAGGTTGTCTGAATTTCAGGAAAATAACGTTGTTATGCTTTATGAACACATTATGGAGATGTCTTAGAAGTTATTTCGTCCGTTGTAAGTCACATCTCTTTCTGAACGTCAGGAAAGAATTTCCTGGCTTACACAGCTACCACAACACATTCATCACTGTTCGTATCCACCCAGGACGTAGGTTTACGACGTCAGGCTGTACAGTTGAGGGACTGATGTTACAGGGCAAGTATAATTTGGTGCACTAATCCAGTTACAGAGACCGCATCTGTTAGTTCACGTTATGACCGCCAGCGATTAATAGTTCAGCTCGTTCAGTTGATTCCGTAGCCAGCTCGTGCATAAGTTGCGTTTCTCTTTGTTTCCAAAAGGCGAATATAAATTTTTGTTTCAAAATCGACAGCATAACTGCAGCTTGATCTCGTGTGTATGTTTACGTACAGTTCAAAAGGTTCAGAGAAGAATGTGGGGACCTTGTATATGGAACAAGAAGTGGGCGGAAATCAATTGTTCGAAATTCGGGTTCCATAGTTTGTGAAGTGGTAGCCAGAGATCGCCGAATGACCATAATATTGATCGAGGACTAAGTGCATATTAGCCGGGAGAAGATTCGTCGGATTCTTCGTGAAGACTGGGGAAAGAGAAAGATCTGAACAAAGTCAGTTCTTCAAGGTCTCATGGACGGGCGAGGGCTTCATTCATGTCCTTCAAGCCAAACAACAGTTTCCTAATATTATCGTTATTGGAGAGTAGTCTTTGGTAGTTCAGTAAAACCCAGAAACAAAACCGCAGAGCGTGGAGTGGGAAACAAAACTTTCACTGACACCCTACAACTTTTGCGTACAAAAATCGAGGATAACAAGGATGTTGATGCCTGATTTCAGGCTCCCGCCGCGAAGTAGAAGCGAACTGCGCTCTTCAGGGTTATTACGCTGCATAATAATCCAGAAGAGCGCAGTTCTCAAGGATGTTGATCTCTGAGAGCTGTATTATTCTGCGCCATTACGGAGCGAGTAGTTGTAATTCCTTATCGACGTTTCAGGATGACCTATCTGTCCTTTCTTGACCCTTGAAGATAGGTTGTTCCGAAACGTCTGTAAGGAATTGCCACTACTCGCTGTGTAACAGCCCAGAAGAAAGCAGCTCTCATCTACTTCGCGGCGATAGCATGAAATCATGCATGTGATTGCTGTTGTTTATAAACAGGAAGGGGTTCACAAAGAATTTGTGCCTGAAGGAAAAACAGTAAGCAGTGAATTAATTATACGTACTGATAATGGAAAAAGATTAATGGAGCGGATTTTGAGAGAAAGGCAGTTGGTCCCTTTTGCAAAACAATGCCCCTGCTAAGGGGGACACAGATTTTCCAAGAATGTGGGATCAACGTCAAAATTCTAGGCTACAGAATCGTGCCAAGAGGCAAATTATAGCCTGATGACTCATATTAGGCTCCAAGGCACAGAATTTAGTCACCCGGGATTTGTGCACTCCCGCGCCTGCTCATTCTCTCATAATTGTCAAGTGCTTCTGGTGAATTGTGGCGTGGAGTTCACGACCCACCTTACGCAACTTGCCTTCATGCAGTCGATATTTTAAAATGACAATTTCAGGACGCCAAGGTTATCCAGAAGAAAGTCACCGCCGAATTAAATAAGTTCTTTCGATGACTTGCTCACCGTTTTGTTTGGCTCTTGGAAACACGCAGAAAATTTATGGCAGTCAAGGCAGATAAATCTGTGGGAAGACAAAAACAGCTCGCTTCTTAGATGGTTTGTATTCAATAAAACAAAAAGACACATTTTTTTTGCCAGTCTCTGCAGTATGACAGCTACTGTACAATTAGCTTTGGCACAATTTTTATCGCCAGAGGGGCTAAAAAGCCGACCACAGTGACGGCAAGTTCCAAGGATCATACTGCCTTCTGCAGCTTGGACGTTGGAATCGAGGTTCTAAAGGGTGTTTTCCTGCGTAGATAGAGGCCTGGGCGAGGACCAGTCCTCCATCTGAAGTGAACTACCAAATGTCTAGGAATACGATCATAAACTTGAAATTGTGGTGGGGAGAGGAAGGTTACAGAAATCTTGATTAGACCCACACCATGATGTATTAGACGGACAATTCAGTAATATATCTACTAGTGAATACGGCAAATGGCTGATATTACACAGTGTTTCTCAAATCAGTACATGTGACATTAATATACCTCACAATATGCTGCAATGTCATGGCAGGCGAAGAAAGTTGTTATTCCAAAATAATATGTTTGATTACCCTCACTGTACTCACACTCCACGTTAATAGCCTTATGAGTATGCGCGACAGGTCTATGGTCATTACGTAACTTCGCACACTACACATTCCACTTTATTCGATAAATGACAGGTGGCTACAATAACTAAGCAAGTGACAAATGAAGTGGCCCGGAAATAAAATACTAAGATACTGTATAGAAGCACTGCAAGTTGCAGGCTGTTTCATTAAAGTTAGCACATCTTACAAAGGTGTCCTTTGATACTTTGCACATCTCGGTGACTTTGGTGTGCACTGACTTCCAGCACTGCCCTTCTTGTTGCAGAAGAAACTTCTTACCCACACGATGGATGTCACAGACATGAACTTACGTTCCGGAGATGAAAATATCAGCGTCAGATGTAAGGCGCTGATTTTCGTTGAATGCATTTTGTTCAAATAATGAAATGGAAATCCTTATTACAAGCTGAATGCGTAACAAATAAAACGTATGAAAACTTCTGGAGATTTTCTACGCGGAACCGATCAGAACTGAGCATAGTAGAAGAGGCGGCGTTGACGATTTCTGTCAACTGCGAAGTTGTCCGCTTTACGGCGAGCAGTTCCGCGACAAAAACACCCTCTATAATAAAGGCCGCTAATGTGTATCGCATGAGCGGATTGGTAGATTGTAACAGCAAGTATCGCTTTAAGTTAAGCATTCCTTATAAAAAACGCCGGTCCCAGTGGCCGCGCGGTCTAAGGCGTAGGTCTACGGCCGCTCGCCTGCTGAGATTGTGGGTTCGAATCCCACCGGGGGCATGGATGTTTGGTCTGTTGTGTGTTGTCAGGTAGAGGT
>Ga0131853_10013461_pt1 | contig 15000 bp, 11 predicted proteins | sample TergutLab28metaG_FD_92764 | JGI IMG/M metagenome (GOLD analysis project Ga0131853, IMG submission 92764) | Labiotermes labralis P1 segment gut microbial communities from Petit-Saut dam, French Guiana - Lab288 P1 (version 2) (version 2) | ecosystem: Host-associated > Arthropoda: Insects >... | reverse complement strand
CTACTAGATTTAAGTCGGGAGGGCTACATGAGAAGCATGTAGTGGCAACTTGGAATCTTGGGAACCATCTCAGCATTTGCTTATAGACACAGGGAAACCAAGAAAAACCTGTGTCAAGATGGCACAAAAACCTGTGTCGAGATGGCATAATACCTGAAAAACAAACACCGGAATATGGGCTGCCTTTAAAACTGACTCGATTTATTTAATGAACTTCTCAGTAGGTTTGAGTTTGGACATTAATTAACCGCTTCTAGCTGACAGGATTTGAGTGACAATGGATTTTACAGCATAGTTCACCCGGCAATAAAAATACAACTCTGTGAACATCCATCATCAGTGCATACAAAAGAGCCATGGTGACAGACACGCTACTCACTGTGTTGCCAGTCAGTGCGTCCTTCTTCGCCCTTTGTTATATCAGGGTCCAGATAATTGATACACCGGATCTGAGTGAACCCGGCTTTCTGCAGCAGCTGTCTCTGTTCGTCTGCAAGCAGACAAGAAAGAATCATAAAAACACATTTTACGAGCATGCATGTGTCTGTCTGTCTATTTGTTTATTTGTTTGATCGTTCTTCTTTTGTTACTATACAAGTGATTTTGTGTATTGTGTGCTTGATTTCATTCAGGTACGGTCTTTTGTTTGTCTTTGATATCGATTGTCTTTTATGTTAGTTTTATCAAACTTTCCAGTCTTTTGATGTGTGAAGCCGTGTGTATTGGTATAACTTTATGGCGTTTTCCGATCTCGAATATTCATTTCCTTCTTTTTCTTAGATTTTTAGAGATTCATTAGCCAATGAATGTGGTTAAGGTGATCACAAGCTAAAAGATGATTTTGACACACATTCGGAACATGTCCAGTTCGAATCCTGGAGTAGACACGGTCTCTAACGTGATTTTGTGTTGTTTTCTCCTGTTCCACCAGTCATTTCCCTGAATGGAATCTTAATTACTTCTACATTTCTTTCAACGTATTATTCACTCCCAATTAAACACTCGACGCTACAGATCAGAGCTGTAGATACCCTCGTTAAAGAAACCGTGTACCAACAATACAGCTAATTGTGTGACTTGACTAAAAAGAAGACATGAATTAAATTGCTTTCGACTTGCATTCGGGAGACACACCCTTCGAATCCTAAGAGGGGCACGACGTTCTTAAAGTTATCCGTGGTTTTACCCAGTTACTCCAGTCAAATGTCTGGATATAATTTAAATTAAAGACAGTCTTTTCTTCCACATTCTTTCCAATTAGAAATTTATTATCATACATACATTGGACGCTATGACGCCGAGTTACTGACAGCATCATTAAATAATCCATAACTAAATAAAATAAATCATCATAGGCATAGAGCAAATTAAAATCATGAACGTTTTGGTTGTATTTGGCACGACGTGTTCGCGTTAAATGGTTTTAGCCTGTTGACTGTCATAGGAACTGGAACACCTTGAGAGATACTGTAAATACGAAACTTTACAGTGTTCTGTATACTTTTGGCTACATTTCAAATATCCAAAAGAGTTATATACAAGTTGCATGTTAGACGGCAACAAGATTCCGTGCTGTTACGAATTCTGCAGAGGATTTCAGCCCTAAAACGCTTGTGGCTTCTGTCACGGATGTCTCCATAATCTGTGCGTTTCGTCATTTAGCTACTAAACGCTGATAGTGCTGCATTGCAGTAGAATTTACCTACCAACGGACTGGTACCACACACACACACACACACACACACACACACGCACACTACACTCAGTCCTAAAAACATTTTCTTTGTCCTTCGAGAGATCAATTCTTAATGACTTACTTTGTAAATTATGAGCTGTCAGCACGGACATAATTCTCAGTTCCATGCACGCTAACCTGAGTAGTTTGTAGTTTTAACTAAGTTTTGTGAAACTGTAGCGTCATGACTGGTACTGCGGATGCTTCATGTGTTTCCATCTTTAGGGTAAATTTTTTATCCAGCTTTAGATCAATAGCAAAAAGTGTTGTAATAAAAAAGCGAAAGTTCCCCTTAAATAAAGAGGTGATCATTTACAAATTTCAGTCTTTCATATTCGTTACCTATAAGTAATTTCACGACCAGAACTGCTCTGTGCTCTTCGTTTGTTTGTTATTTTATGAAACCAAATACTCCAAACCACGCTCAAAATAAATGCACCATCACAAAACTTTAGGAAAATGTTTCAATCCCAGAATATTTATGAATGCCTTTCGCATTGTTATAACTGTATCGAGCAAAGTCAAGCTTGAAAATCTGACATTCAAACAACAGATTACGAAATATTGTCACTTTGAAGCGAAACAAATTTTGAATGTCGTGTGCATAAAAACCCGTCTATGGTCATAAACCTAAGCTATGAAACCTGCCCAGATTTATGTATCTGTTTCCATGAGTTCCGTCTTTATAGTTTCTTCCCATCGACATCTATGCATACAAATTTATCTCAATCCTTTACGTTTTCAGGCCAAAATATTTTACAGAATTCTTCTCTCTCTTACTTGTGTGCCACGTAACCTACCTGTCTCATACCTCTTTATATTATCACCGTAATAGAATTTCGTGCCGGGTACAAATTATGAAGTCTGTCATTATGAAGTTATCTCTTTCATCTTCTCACTTCCTCTCTCTCATTTTAATATAATTCCCAATCAATTTATTCTCACGTGCTCTACGCTCTCACCAGCAAACAATGCCATGTTCCGTATGACTTAGGGAATTGGCAACAAGGTACATAAATGGGTTCATTACTGTAGGTTTTATTTTTTTAATAATAAAAAGAAGGAAACCAACACACGATCGTAAGTTATGCTGAACCACCCATGCCGGACAGGTTTTGGGCGAGGTACCGAAAGGAGACAGATGTCCCGACCACATTCTGGGATCAGCCTGTCGCTGACATCCTCAACCCACAAAGGATTAATTGTCCCAAAAGTATGGCAACGGAAATCCATGGCCCGAAAACGGGTCGAAACGCCATAGAAGAAGAGGAACAAGGGGAGGAGGAGAAGGAAAAGAAGAAGAATAAAAAAAAAAGTTGTTTTTAACTGCTAAACAATTTATCATAAATTTTTATGTTTTGCTGACCGTGCTTCTCAGTATAATCTTAGTAATTAACCAACTTAATGCACAAATTCTTTTTTATAATAAGTTTATTATATGTCTCTACATGTTGCGAGCAGTGTTGTGTTCATCATCAGGAGATCAAAATTGTACTATACAGCATCTGGCATCTGTCCCGTGCACGGGTTGAGAGAGGACTGAGTCCTCTCTCAACCTGTGCACCGGACGGCCACCTACAAAATGTGATGATACCAGATGCTGTATAATACAATTTTGACTTCCTGATGATGAGCACATAGTGCTCGAAACATGTAGAGGCATATAATAAACTTATTATAAAAAAAAATTTGTGCATTAAGTTGGTTAATTAATAAGATTACTAAGAAAGAATTTATCATGGTTTCAGGTGAGCATTTTTGTCTATAAGTTGGTCGTTCATGTTCGAGTGTTCCAGATGCCCAGATAGTACCGCAATATTAGCCATAAACGACAGTGCACTCGATACCTTCGCTGATATGACAGTTCCAGAAAGACATTACATGTCAATCGCACAGCATTAGTGCCTAGAATGTGAAACCCTTTATACTTTTGATGGACGCCATTTTAGGTCGGTTGTCATTTAACCTGCGTTACTTATTTGAACCAATTTTGGACTTCGCCAATAATGGCACGAATTTACCTATATTAGTTCATAATGAATGCGACATCTAGCATAATTGCAGCCCACAAGAGTGTGAAACATTTTGCACGAAATGTAATTGCATATTTCGACTAACAGCAATGTCGTGTAATGGAGATGTTTGCAGAGGACTTGGAGACGGAAATGTACAGTGTGTCACCAGGAAATGGGATTAGTTCGCCTTATGTTTATAGAGGAAATTTTTCCACTACACCATAATGGTCTTTTGTATATCTGCTAACTTTCAAAAAAAAATTGTAGAAGAAATAAATGTGGAGTAAATGAATCAAACTGGTTCAATAGGAGGAGCAAAATTGCTTTTGTTTGGAAATGTTCATAGTTCGTTATAATAAGTGGGAGCAAGACTTATTATTTAGTGATATTATGCAGCAGACTTTTTCATAGTAATAATTTATTTACAGCCCTTATATTTATTCATAACAATACAAAATGTTATTAATTATTAGCAGAAGTAGTGTAATTGTGGAATCCACGTTTTTAGTTTTACCGCACACACTCACTAACATATATGTATTACGAACTTTCTATGACGTGGTCGAACAATATAACTGGTTCAGCAATGAAGGCATGCTTAAGTCGGAAAAGAAGCACAGCTTTTGCTAAGAGGCTGTGCTTATAGAAATGGAGATTGAAAAATTTTCCTTCTGCATTTTATCAGTATGTAAAAGTTTTCTTCTAGCTTGCAAAATCTATCTCTATCCCAACGGCCAGTCAGTTGATAAACTTTAACAACAAAATCGATGCTAGTTTTGAGGATCACACCAAACACACAACGTTGTGTATAAAATGCAAAGCGGTTGATCGTCAAAGCATAAGGTACACCACCGTGTTTTAAAGGATTAATAGGCTGAAATTCCACTAACTGTCCTGCATGTTTATGTGTCTTTGTACAGCGTAGAGACGGTCGCATGTCTGCGGCAGTCTGCTGCCAGTTTCAGTAAGCGCCCTCTCCTCACAACTGCCGCGGCTACCCACAAACACAACCAGTCTTCTGCAAAACACGTCACAGCATTGCGATTTTCAAAAGCGTGACGCAAGCCTTAACATTTTTCACACGATTCTGAGATAAACGTAATTTTGGAAGAAGTGGTTTCACTCGACTAACTCAGTAAAGTGTAAGTCAGCTCACATTAGCAGTACAAGTTTGTCAGTTTAACACGTAACGTCGAAAAGGCACAGCAATCGGTGCGACTTTTAAATCTTTCGCAGCGGTATAAATGACGACACACTTCTTCTGCGATACGACGCCGCGTCATTGGTTGATCGGTTCCCCACCTTTCGAGACAACGTGTGGCCCTTTTCTTTAAAGGTAGAAACGTCAAAGAAAACGTCGCGGTTCTTAAAGATAAAGATAACCTTGTATCGAAACGTCGAAAACTGACTAAACTGTGACGCGGCGATATGTGCCAGGAGAAAAAATTTTTCGTGTATAGGCTTAAGCATTCGACTTTTATTTAACCAACAAACGCACAATATTTGATGTTGACTTTTTTCTCCTCATTACACTCCTACATGTTTGGATTCGTAAGCAACATCGTCAGGGAGTCTCTTTGTATGCTGATGTTACCAGGAATATTAAGGTGCAACCTACTCTTATATACAGATATCACAATAAGATTACAAGATTTAAAAATTAACCTTACTGTGACATCTGTATATAACAGTCCATTTTACTTCAATAGTCTTAGTAATTTGAATAAAGGTAGACCAAATTGATGACACTTGCTTTATTATGTCAATTTACTGCTCAACATGTTTCGGATGTTAGTACATCCATCTTCAGGAGCTTGCGACTACTTGGTGCGTTATTGTGTAGGCTGTATTGTGCTGTAATGATAGAGGTTTATGTGATAATTTATTTATCTAGTGGTAAGTGCTATACCTATATTATGTGTCATGTGTGGCTCTGAGTGAGTGTGTTCCTGCAAGCGTGTGGTGTCCTGTGGTTCTTGAACATTTTGTGTGTGGTATGTTTTGGTGATGTTTTATGCATCTGTATTGATGACTATATATAATAAAGCAAGTGTCATCAAGTTGGTCTACCTTTATTCAAATATCAAGATGATGCACGGTCCAATACGCATAAAAAAGTCTTAGTAACTTTGAAATACAAAGAGACCCCCTGGTTATGACGTTTACGCATCGAAACATGTAGGAGTGTAATAAGGAGGAAAAAAATTCGACATCATATATTGCGCATTTGTTGCTTAAATAAAAGTAGAATCGATTATAATGCGCGGTGGACACAATTTCAAGGCACATGCATGTTTGGTAAACATTTCAATAACTTATATTTTTAAAAAAATATTGTAACCATTAATTTAGCAACAGTAATGGCACCTGAGGTGACATCGCTGAATGAATACCCTACAACGTCATAGCAATACATGATATTGTAGTGTACTTTGTATAATCATCACATTAGCTTATAGATGGTATTCTTTCTGATTGCTAACAAATATAAATAAAACACAACGTAACAACATTTGTACACAAGAGAGAGCGTCTTAATTACTTTTGTGGTCAGTAAGGGCTGATCGAATAACGCAACTTTTTGAACTGCATGCACATATTGTTAAGCAGAGTATTGTTGTAATTATTATTATTATTATTATTACAACTAGTGTCAGACATAATCAGACATAAGTCGAGGCCAGCCCAGAAATATTTGGACCTACAGGGTAGGAAGTAGCGAGAGCATTTAGAAAATTGCGTCAGTCGGAGATTCGTTAATCTGCGTCCCTGAAATATTATTAGAACATTTTGAAGGAGGATGAGATTGGCAGGATATTTGGCAAACACAAGAGAGAGATAAAAAATTCCCGCTAAATTTTAGTCAAGATAATTGTAGGGAGAAGAACACCTTGGAAAATCAAGCGCATATGGAAGAATAATATTCAAATTCACTTGAAGGTTGTTTTTAGAACTCAGTGACGGGATGTTTTAAAGAGAGATAGAGTCTGGAGTTACATTAAAGTGAAGATGCCTTGAGCAGCTGAGGTTCAGCACTGTCTCAAGAAGGTATCTGCTATAAGGAGTTACCGAATAATAAATGAATAAGCTAATCAATCAAACGTGTGCTCAGCCACACCCAAGCTTCTTGCAATGTGTTGTAACTGCAAGGACTATGTGCCCTAAATAACATCAATAAATAACCCGTCGGACGCTGGTCTCTGATTTCACAAGCAGTGCAGGACAGTTGGGGCTTGTCATTGCCAATGTCCCTATTCGATCCCTGTTCCTTGTAACTCTTTAACTGTCAGAGGACAACTTTAATATCGTACATTTTAATCATATATGTAGAATTTCTGCCACGTAAGTTGACGCATAATCTGCATACATCGAAAAACAAGTGAGCTTCCTGAAGATGGCCAACAGCTAAGCCCGAAACATGTCGGAAAAATAACTGACATATTACACATTTATGCAACAAACTGATATTGAATAATATATCAGAGGACAAATTTCATATTGTGTATGGAGCTGAAGAGTTTTGACTTAAGTAACATATCCTAACGTACATTTCTTTTGACGGTGATGGAATTTGGCATTTAATAAAAGAGTGAATATGCATTCGTTGGCTACTGTTCGGGGAAATGGCGAGGCTTTATGTTAGTTGCCCAGCTGGTTTGTCCGGAATGGAGAGAAGCGGACTGCATTGGATTGAATCGGGTTTTATTAGTTTGGATTAGGTATTTGTTTCTCTGATTATTTAAATGATTATTCACTCATTTATACAGTTTTTTATGTAGAATTTTAAAAATTCGACAAGTTTCATTGGTTTGGTTTTTGTACTTTCGTCCTCTCCTTAGCCAATTAATTACTGATGCCGTTAATGTTAAGGAATATCATTCACTTCTGTTGTCATTAGTATAAAAACTAAATCAGTATCTGTCCAAACACAAATGAATTCTATTTATTGTACAGAACTACATGTTTCGATCTATCTCAGGTCATCTTAAAATTCACTAAATATAATTTATTAGTGTATGTGAACAAATATTGATGCAATATTTGTACTGAAGCTGTTAATCCCTTTGAAATTCAATAACTTACTTGTCAGCAAAACCGCCAGTATATTCAACGTTGCAGCATGCTTATATTTAAAAGGCGTATACCCTTATTCTATGACGTAACACCTGTGTTCCCCGAAAATAAATAATACAAAAACAGGACCCCTGGCGCATCTCACCATTACCGCAGGATAATATAGCTTGCTCTGTATTGATCCTTAGCGTTTATTTAGAATAACAAAAGGCCAGGGGGTGACTTTAAAAATCTGATTGTGGGAGACGCCCTCAACACGTATAGAAAGACTGAAGGCCAAATGAACTGCGACCTACGGTTAAATCATAAGAGTAGCGCTTTGTTTACTTGTCGGAGTTTTTCGCAAGTGTGACATTTAAGACGATGTCAACTACACTGTTACGTAACATCGGTAATGTGATTGAGTGAGTATGGGACATTGCTGGAATGACAGCTACAGACGGGAGAAGCAGAAGTACTCGGAAAATAAAGCCTGTCTCTGTGCCACTTTGTCCACCACACAGCCCACGCGGATTCACCTGAGACTGAACCCGGTCACCCGCGGTAATGTCTCAGATTTGGTGACCTCGGAATTTCAGAGTTAATGGTGGTGTATAGTAAAGGTGAAGTTTAGGGGTGTAATATGCCAAATTATTTTACTACAATTACTGATGCATGACTGAAATACTTGTGTTATGTCACACTAATCACTGCACTTTTGTTCTTCTATCGTTCTCTAAGCTGTATGATTAATGCCTGCCTACGATCTGTTTCATAAATTACAGCTTTCGAAAATCTTCAGTAAAGAAGAAGAAGAAGAAGAAGAAGAAGAAGAAGAAGAAGAAGAAGAATGGCGTTCTTAGTAACATAGCGTCGAAGAGTTAAACAGATTTGCATGATGAACTGGAAAAAGTGAGGAGTGAACTATGATTTTAAATACTCTATCGGTGTCTTCTTGAATGAGCTGAGAAAGACGAAGAACAGAGCCAGACTAAGGGACGGTCCAGCCAGATGACCCGACTTCTTAGGGCAGTAAAACGTCAAGGAATAACCGAAAATATGGTGCTATTAAAACTCATGTTTCCACAAGCGAAAGAATTCACCGAAAATTATCCAATAATTGGGTAAGCGCCCCGAATTTGTTTCGTTAACTTCTTTCCCTCGGCTGGAGAAGTTTAAAGATATCTTTTGCAGGGGCGCCAAATTATTAGCGTGCCCGGGGGGTCCACACACATCGGGTGGCCCCGACCACGAAAGAACTCAGTCTAGTCGGTCTTTCGATCGAAACTCGAACCGGACTTACATGTGCCAAGTGTCAAGGCGCGAGACGTCTCGCTCTGTGCAGAATGTAATTCACAAAAGATGTCTGTTGCAAAGAACGAACGAAAGAAAGCTGTGTTGACAAGCTGTTCGCAGTAGGTGGGGAGTCTTGCAACGGGCTGTCGGTTAGGATGCTGCAGTATAAAGGTGCGATAATTCAAACGTTCCTTATTTGAACCGCGTCAAGCTGAAAACATTCTTTGTGGGAATGTACCAATTAGCAAACAGCATGAGTGCCAATACCATTAGGTGCGATCGGCGTTGATTGATTCTTATATTATATAACTGGGCTGCTGCTAATTTGTCAATGCCGGCTGCTATGATATTCACATCACAGAAAATATACGTATATAGGGTTGTTCGAAGAAAATCAGATTGTCTGTAATAAACACCAAATCTCGAACGCCAGTGTTATACACAATCCACCATTTTACATCAGAGTGTTACTCTTGTTTCGTATTCGAGAGGTCCCACGTTCTAGCAGATTTCCTCAGTCTCTCCAAGCAAATACGAGTAAAATACCCTGAAATCGGCCACGGTCGCTTGGTCCCACGCATTTTTTAGTTCATTAATTATAACTGTGGTAAGTCCAGTCAAAACACATCAGCTTTTACCGTTATTTACAAATACACGTTTCGGTCAGCCTGAAAGGCCAACAACAGATTACGCACACGGATAAAAGGATGTGTACGTATCGACTCATTTAATCGAGATCTCGAAACCTCAAATTTCGAGGTCTCTAAAGCATACCAATTGTGCGCGCGTGCCCGCACACGTACACACACACACACACACACACACACACACACACAAACACACTAGATCTGGAAATGTGAGGTTTAGAGGCCTCGATCAAATGGGTTTCAAGATCTCATCCCATATATACCATGTATATACATATATATACATTTAGTCTTGCTTTCAACCTGATGGTGGTCTTTAAGGTCGAAACATGTAGTTGAAACTAATAGAATAAGTCGTTGTGTTTTACAGGACTTTTTCACGTAATTCTAATTGTTAAAAAGGGCATTGGGGATGATTTCTCTTAAAATTATTTCCAAATCGTTATTAACTGATCACACTCCCACTCGGCGTTGTGTAGTGAGACAGCGAGAACATGTTTAAACAAAAAAACATGTAGATTCTAATTACGGCCCTCGTCCCCCTAGTGTAAAGGGAGGACCTAAGGCCAATACTGGCAACGTTAATTTTACAATTTTAAATGAGCTATTTCAATGACCTTCAGCCTATCGAGCCGAGAATTTCGGCAAATATTTCAGTGTCATCTGTACCTGCTGACATGTTTTACAGCGATTTCCTTCTTCCAATATGATGTCTACAGTTCAGGACTCAGCTCTTTTTCTCCAGAAAGAACTTTAAAAAAACACGCCTCTTTTTATAACCGGTGTAGTTCACGCTACTACCAATATAAAAGACATTTACTGATCAGTGAGTTCTTTGCGACCATTGTGTTTTCACAACGGTCCTTCTGAAAAAAATGTTCAAAACTTACCACATCATGTCCATACGACGTTGCAGCTGTAATAAGACGTGTTCTTTCCGCGAATGCTACCACACATTCCCCCTTTATTTCCCCAGCGTTTGGGACCGCAGAGCTGAGGCGTTAATTTAAATGTGTCGTATGCAATTAATATAAATAGGTTTATAGTTAAATCACCGCAAAAATTTCCGCAGACACAAAGAGAAAAAAGTTTATGTTGCTTACGTGCCAAATTTTGTGGCTGTAAGGACATGCGGGTGATGACAACGTGCATATAAATTTGATACAAGTGACAACGCGAATGTAGGGTTGCCAGGATTCGCTTAAAGTAGCCATGTCCACTGATATTGTGGTCCACTTACCGGTCAGCGACACGCACAGTGTCCATATTCCTCCGTGCATCGGGATAAGGAACACAGCCACTTCATGTCCTTGCGCGCTGCTCTCACTGCTAGTCATCACGTCCTTCCTGTCGGGAACCTTCCTCAGACCTTCACCATTCGTGTAAATAATCCAGCCAACCTGTCCGTCCAACAGCCACTCTAGCACCCACTTCACCTGAGTCCCGTTCTTCTGTCTGACTGCGATATCATCCAACTTACGACGATCCCACGCCACCTGCTCCCAGTGATCCGTCATTATAGCGACACACAGCATCGCCGTCGCGACGCTGGTGAATAAAAGGGTTCCCATAAGGAACCAGACACTTGGTTGCATTCTGCATTGGCTTTGGTTCGATTCCATACGCGAGTGAGATAGTCATTCACTTATTTGCTCATGAAGCAGATATTCGTGTTAAATGACTGGATGACATTTCATTAACACACACACACACACAAACACACACACACAGAACACGTGAAGATCATCTACGTGGCAGTGCACGTGATATTAAATTATCTTGCTTTTATCAGATTTTTCACTCTTTCTTTTCATTTGACATTCTTTTCCATATTTCAATTTACACGCCCTGAATAATTATTTCTACTTTATTTAATTAATAGTAATTTTGTGCTCTCATGTTTTTAAGTTATGTAACAGTACAATGTCTACACATGTCTTATTTAACTGCTCTTTGCAATTTACTCCACGAAGCGGTTAGGCTGAAAGAAAATCACGCGAGTATAATGTTAAAAACAGCCTTGAATTGTAGATAACCTAAACTTTTGTTGCTGTAAATGACTATAGAGAACACTGAACTGGTTTACCTGACCTACTCAGTCATTATTTTGCATCCATTTTTCTTCTCTCTCAAAAAAAATAAGCCTTTGTTATTTTTCCAATTTCCTTGTCACTCTCATTTCAGTCTCAGCAACATTTAAGATTTCTTCAAAATTGTTGTCTAAAAACTGCGCTAATTAGTGTTACGGCTTTAAGTAAAACAATAATTAGACCTGCATTTTGCCACTACACTGAACGTTTACAGCAAGACAGTTGTTTTTTCACATCTGTGTTTCGAGCAATGCTGTCACATTCTGTCTTGAATATCGTATACAAATTTACCTTAGCTCTTTTTTAAGTTAAACGAAATTTCTTTAAACTAATAAAAAAGCAGAAAATGCCTCTTGATTTTTCTTATAATTTTCTATTGTAAGTTTAATTTAGTTCAATTTATTTTTCAACAATTCTTACTAACCGTATTGTAGTTTCCTCCGTCTCCGTGGGCGATTTTGTCTGCAAGCATCCAACGACGACCCGATGGCGCCCCATTAATTGGGGCGTCGCATTACGCTGGTGGTATCCCGTTGGCAGGAACAGGGATATTGAGAAACTGGCTTGTGCCGGTGGAGATTTAGGATGTTGGGGGGAGGGTGGACATCATTGCGCAGGGGTGTTTGCTGCCCCAGCGACTGCTCAGCTTCCCGACTCACTACTTGCGCTTCACCGGAATCTCTGTTGTGTGGAGTGACTGAGTATCCCGACTTCAAATATTTATACCATCTCCCGCACCCCCCCTTTTTTTTTATCACGCTCCTTACTAAACGACCTACTTCTCCTGAAACACTATATCCTTCTTCTAGACTAGTTTGAATCATATCTTAAAACACGGGTTTTTGTTTAGAACTAAATACTTGAGTGCCATGTTTTATCTGCGTATCTCTGTCTTTTTAAATTTTTATATTGCTACACGTTTCGACACGACCCTACCGTCGAAAGGCGAGCGCGCGATGTTCGCTTATTGTTTTCTTTGTCTTAAATATTTAGCTTGTTAAAATTCACAAAAATTAAAATTGAAATATTAAACACTAAAGCTATGTAGATGACGGCAGTCCAAGATGGTGCATGCATCTGTATAATTTAGTATTTAATATTTTATTTTCAGTTTTAACTTTAATTATGGTGAATTTCACAAAGCATTGTGTTTATGGCAGAGCAAGGCACTAAGTAAATTTCGCGCGCTGGCCAGATAATGGTACATCTTACTGAAAAGCCTAGCCATACAAATAGGCCTGTAGGAACAATTTGTACTTGAGTGACATACACAGTAATGTGGGATTTTATATGTATTGTGGAAATGAATTATATTGAAAGGAACTGAATTATCCATATATTCTGGAACACATTATCTCTCTTAACCACTTGTATTTTAAAAGTAATAATTTTATTCATGCTGTATCTTAGCTGACATAATTTGTCTTCTTACCTTTTTTCCGTGGGCCGGGTAGCTTAGTCGGTATAGCGACTGACTACATGCTGGACGGTCCGGGATCGAATCCCGGTGGGGACGAGATTTTCCACCCGTCGAGACCGACCCTGGGGCCCACCCAGCCTCCTGTAAAATGGGTACCGTGTCTTTCCCGGGGGTAGAGGCGGCCGGGGCGTGGGGCTGACCCCCACCCCCATCTAGTGCCGAAGTCCACGAAAGAGTAGAGCTATACCTCTACTCACCCTAAGGGCCTTCGTGGCCTATAAAAAGGGTGAAAACCTCCCTACCTTTTATCCTCGTGATTGGGTCAGTGGTTAGTTAGTGTATGTATTATAACTCTTACTTTCCTATGAAAACTATCTCTATACAGGCCTAAACAGGACCTTAGGGCTCCAGGATGTTGAGGATATTGAATTTGTAGAAAATTGGCACATGAAGGTGGTAACATTATCAGCCCTACGCAGCGGCTGCCTTTACCCCCAGGAGACATATCTGGTCACCCATTTCTGTTAGAGGCTGAGTCGACCCCAGGGCCAAAGTGAGCCCAGAAGGACTAAGTCATTGACCACATTGGCACTTATGTTACTCAGCTCGTTGAATGTTCAGTAGAATTGAAGAACTGAATTGAATTGAATTATTAACGCCCCAGTCTTAAGGTATTCAGGGGAAACATGTAGCCCTCTATTACAACCGTTCTTTCCTCTCATGGTCATTCGAGTTATCATTACACATTCCCGTGTCTCAAGCACTAAAACAATGGTTCTTAAACAGGGGTGTCCCTTGGGCCTGCAAGATACTCTTTCTGAGGATGCGAGACATGTCAGTTTTATTGGAAATACTCCCCACATATCTATCTAACTGTGCGGTTTTTTAACAGCTGTCGTCGTCTTCCGGAAACCAAACGCCATTCCTCTCTCTTTCTCCACTGAATTGTTTCTAAATTTCTTGTTGTCGTGGCTGTTTGTACTCCTTCCATCCACGTTTTTCTTGGACGTCCTCTTTTCCTTCTTTCCCGTGGTATCCAATCCATAATTAATTTTGGTATTTTCTCCTCTGGCATCCTTTTGACGTGGTCATGCTATTGTAGTCTGCAGCCGCTCGCTTGCTGAGATTTAGGGTTCGAAAACCGCCGGGGCAGGTTTATTTTTGTCTAGTGAGTTTTGTGAGTAGTCAGGTAGGATTCTCTGCGTCAGGCCGATAACTCGTCCAGGGGAATCTACCGAGTGTGGTGTGTCCGAGTGTGATCGTGAAACCTGGATGATGAAGAGGCCCTGGCCTGCTAGGGGTTGTTGCACCATGGGAGGAAAAATAATGCAGCATCTTTTCCCTGAACCCAAGTCGAAATACGCCCCGAAACATGAGTGTTATTCTCATTACCATTATCACTATTTTTTTTACCATCATGGTTATTGTGATATTTGGAAAATATTTCCATCGATAGCGTTTTTATTAGTATGGTACAAGATCATCCTTTACAATATTTCTCTCGTGGTTTATGGTGTGCTAATAATAAATACGTATATTCTTTCTTCCCGTGAATTATGAATTTAGTTCATATTCATTATAATGCGACCGCCTCTGTGGTCTAGTGGTCAGAGTTTCTGGTTACAGATACAGAGGTCCCGGGTTCGATCCCGGCGCTACCAGATTTTCTGAGTAGTAGTGGGTCTGGAACGGGGTCCACTCAGCCTCGTGAGCCTCGTGAGGTCAATTGAGGAGCTACTTGAAT
>Ga0131853_10013460_pt1 | contig 15000 bp, 7 predicted proteins | sample TergutLab28metaG_FD_92764 | JGI IMG/M metagenome (GOLD analysis project Ga0131853, IMG submission 92764) | Labiotermes labralis P1 segment gut microbial communities from Petit-Saut dam, French Guiana - Lab288 P1 (version 2) (version 2) | ecosystem: Host-associated > Arthropoda: Insects >... | reverse complement strand
ATGTATGTATGTATGTATGTATGTATGTATGTATGTATGAGGCCTTTAACATCACGTAATGAAATTCACATGAAATGTACTGATGTAAAATGAGAATGTTTCCTCAAAATTATGATTTATTACTACGTTCTACTTGAGGTTCAGAAAACACGGATGGTCTAATTGTAATAACTCAGTAACTCTACTAACTCCTTTATGAGAAAGTAACCGGTTCTCATTTAGTCAAGAAATTCCCCGTATTATAGGGAACACGAAGGTTCATTGCCGCATTCACAAGAACCCGCCATTTGTCCCTATTCTGAACCAGATCAATCCAGTCGACGCCCCCCTATCCCACGCCACGAAGATCCATTTTAATATTATCCTCCCATTTACGCCTGGGTCGTCCAAGTGGTCTCTTTCACCCAGGGTTTCCCACCAAAATCCCGTATGCACCTCTTCTATCAAACATAAGTGTTACGTGCCCCGTCCACCTTATTCTTCTCCATTGGATCGCCCGAATAATAGTATATTTGGTGAGGACTACAAGCATTAAGCTCCTAATTACGTAGTTTTCTCTACTCCCTATTACCTCGTCCTTCTTAGGCCCAAATATTGTCCTCAGCACCCTATTCTCAAACACCCTCAGCCTACGTTCTTCCCTAAACTTGAACGACCATGTTTCACACCCATACAAATTTCTTATTGTGGTAGCGCTACAATACACAAGGGTACAATGAAGGACATTCAAGTACATTGCAGATGAAAGATCAGGAGCATGGAAAACGTGCTTCCCTGACACATTCGTCAAACCTAAGTAGCAGATTTGCTGCTGTAAATCACGTAACAGAAATGTGCGATTTACTGCAAAGGCACTTTATAAATAAACGACGAAAAGTTTTCAGGAAGGTGACACTGGCCCTGAAGGCGGAAGAGGAAATGTCTCATGTCCGCCAAATTTCTACCAAACGACGCGGAGTCACACATCTTCAGCGAGTGGCCGCAGGCACAGATATAACGACTGCCATTAGGCCTAAAATCACACATGAATACCCTTTCTTTGACAGGAGACACTTCCTCTTTCTTTGTAAATATATATTTTTGTTTACTTCGCAGGGTTACCGCGGTAGCACAGTGGTTAAGGTGCTGTGCCACAAATCGGAAGGTCGCTGGTTCGATTCCAGATGGTGTCATTGGAATTTTTCATTGACATTATCCTTCCGATCGCACTATGGCCCTGGGGTCGACTCAGCCTCTAACAGAAAAGAGTACCAGGAGTATTTCCTGGGGGTAAAAGCAGCCGATGAGTAAGGCTAACAACCTTACCACCATCTTGGGCCATTGTCACGTAATCTGGGAACCTTAACTTCCAGGAACCCTCTGGGCACCTCGGGCCTGTAATGGGGCTGATGTACCTTTACCTTTACTTCAGAGTCTGTTTAAACCATTAAACCAAGTGGTGACTATGTGTATTATCTACAGTAATATAAGAAGCTTTGTGTTGTGCCACATAGTGCATAAGTGGCGTTCACTTGTTTGTCGCAATAGACACCGATAGTTTCTCCCTAACAGCATTCAGCGATTGGTCTTTGCCTTCTGTACAAACTGAATCTTTACGTATTATTTAAAAGAATGTCAGCCTCCAAAGGAATGAAGATGTTTCAAGAACGCTGTAGGTGTGTTGCAACTGTGAATGGACAGTGACTGAAAGTTGAATAGGTGAGGATATGGCAGGGATTGGTTCTAACCGGTCCGAAGATGTTTATGGAATTTGTTTGGAGGTCCTGACCAAAACTGCGATCATCTTAGTCAGGAAAACCGGCCTCCTGACCAGTAATTTGACTCGTAACATCCTGAATGAGAAGCCGGATTTGCAAACACTGCGATGTCACTTTGGATCCCTTGACGTTTCTTGGACGGCTTAGGCCTTGTCAATGGAGACAGCAAGCTTCTCCGCAATGTCGGTGAATATTTACCAATCGACACGGCGTAATATCTCGGAGCACTTTAGTTTTCTTTATCGCCAGTGTGAGAACCTTAGACCTTATCGGTACACAAGAGCAGGACTTTTAATGACAGGTCGCGGTATTCTCAAAGAATTCGGAGAAATATTATAAATATAGAACAGTGAGAAATTGGAAGTGAGACTCTCATGCCCTAAATCAATACTTTAATTCCGTTATTCTTTTGGTGTACTGAAGGAAAAAATTCAGCTAGAAAAACTTTATCCCATTCAAGTTCCAAACCCAACGTATTCCGGCTACGAAAGTGAACTTACGTGCAAATTGTGAGAGGGCTTATTTCATGACTGGAATACTTGTGATACTGTAAATTTTATGTACAAATTTATTGACACTTAGGTGATTTGTAACGACACTATTACAACCATCAACATTAGCAGTACTTCGAATGAGATGAGAAGATGATCATTAATGCTAAAATGATACAAACTTAGATGAGTGGCAGTCGTGGTCTTTTTAAACAAATTCAAATATTGGTCTGAGAATACTGAAAACATTAAGCGAAGTCTGATGGAAGATGTCTGATTACTCAACCGTAAAGGAAATTGAGAAACTTCGGAGCATAAGTGTTGAGCATTATCAATATGCCAGCCCTCTGCATGGAAGTTCCAATGTCACGTTTACTGCCTAAAGAGGAGAAAGTGTTTACATCAGTAGAGTGTGTGTTTTATAGAGAACAATTTTCAATCTATTGAGTGAAGGAGCAACCCAAATTATTCCCATTAAATTCCCTGTTTGATGCCAGTAGAGGTAAGAATGTAACCATTAAGTAAATTACACTTCCGAGAAATATTATTAAAATGTATGGCAAAATATGTACTTGGTGTTTTGTGTCCAGTGCTTTGACAATAAAACACAGGTAATTTCACGATTATTCAAATTAACACTGAAAATACGTAACTGATATCACGTGTTGTAATATACTGTGAAATGCAAAGCATCTTTGATGGTCGAAAAATGTAAATTTTACAGTCCTCTGAGCCAATTAGACTGATGAAGGTTATTTAGAAACATGGCATGCAATTAACGGGGGCAGACGATGTACTTCACAACCACTTTAAAGTACTCGAAAGGTATTGTGTAACACAGATCGGAAGCCAATAAGCGTAATAGCCGGTCTATTAGAACTGCCAGTGCCGTGCTGTTTGGCTGTTGCATTCAAGGTCCACAGTTAACTTAGTGCTACCGAGTTCGTTTTGAAGAGTTTATAGTAGTTCTGGCAGTCAAAAAATATTAAAATTTTTTGGGGCCTGCAGATTCAATTCTGTTTCCACACGACCTTCCCACTTGTCTACATCTTGAGCTTGATAAATAAATTCCATATCCTACACCCTGTTTAGCTAAGACTCATTTTAGGTTCGTTCGCAGTGCGTAGGCTTGCCCAGTAATTTTTGCATTCATAATACTCCCAACGCTTTCTATTTTTCCGCCCATCCGCCTTAATTTGATGAAATAAGTAATATCTGGTATGGGGGCAAAATATAAACCAGCTGTTATGCAAATGTACCATATAAACTTTTGACAGTGGTTTAACACGTGAAAAATTATTGTTTTCGAAACTTTGTAGGTGTTTGTGTTTAGTGACAATATAAATTTTCCTGTTATATATTAATGACGTTTCAGCAGTTATGTAGCTAAAATTTTCCATATTAGTATTAATGAATCAAAATTATCACAACCACACAGGAACTGTGGTCTGATTGGAGTTCGAACAAAACTTGCTGTTTTATAAGAAATCATTTTTTTTGTGTTAAAGCACAACACATGAAGGACGTCATTAATATCAATAGTAAATATAAAGCTAAATTATCTCCTTTTATACCATATTTGCCTTTGGGGGACTGGAGGTATAGCTCCACTCATTCTCAAGCGCGTTACTAAAAGGAGCTTCGCGCTCCGGCCGCCTTATTTCCAGGAAAAGAGTTCCCACCACCTTCTGCACAGAAGTTTGTATGCGTTGTAGAGAGAGATGGAAGATGTGAAAAGCGGTTCTAGGATGACGAGCCTTTATATCGCAACACAGTAGTCACCGATTTATCTTTCTAATGGAGGCACAGCGTGTTCTCTGTGCGGTACGAATTGAATCTTCATAAAAAGATAAAAGTAAAGTCCACATTAGAACAGACCACAAAGCCACATAATGGAGGTAGAGGTATAGCTATACTCTTTCTTTAACCTCGGCGATAGATAGGGTGGGTGGTCAACGCCACGCCCCGGCCGCTTTGCCCCCGAGAAAGAGACCCGGTACCCATTGTATGGGAGGCTGGGTAGGCCCCAGGGCCTCTGGACGGGTGCGGAAAATCTCCCACCCCGATGGGATTCGATCCCCGGACTGTCCAGCCCGTAACTATACCAACTGCGCTATTCCGGCCCGCAATGAATTCTTATAGAAGATGGATATCCATTATAGTCTTCAGCTTGAGTATAATGAGAAGAATACGGATGAAAAACTTCGTTGCGTTTTCCTTGATGTTAATCCTTAACGTTGTAGAAAACCGACCAGACCATTAGAGTTTTCGAACTAAACAACAGTTGAGCTGTTTGGTTTTAATAACTGGACGTTCGATTTGTTGAACAGAAAAGTATTTTTACTTAAGCCGTTATTCTGCTAAGGCTCATCGATACAGAATTTCGATATCATCAGATATGATGTACTTCTTGGGGACGAGTGTGAACAGTCATTGTAGTTAATGGCGGAAGGTCTATGAAGAGGGCAAGTCACCGCTAGGCCTTCATTCATCCTCTCAGAAAACCGTTACAGATGAGGAGTCACCATCCTTGACTCGCACTGGCCATAATTCACTCTCAAATTACCGTCCATAACAATGGAATTCCAATTCTAAACATACAGGAGCGTAAAGATAGGCCCAGATGACAGTGATGTCTTCTTCACATATGCCTTAACATAAAGGATTATTAAGCTTATTCTCTGGTTTTTATGCACTCATAATTCAGAATTACCGAATTTTATTTGTAGTAAGATGATCTCAAGTCTGAGTTTGTGTATGGCTTTTATATTAGTGTTATCTGGTGTAATAGGGCTATTCAGAGAATTTTAATCCTGTCACAAGCGGAAGTCACTGATACGGTGCATAAGAGTAAAACGTTACGACAGGAATATTGAAACAAACAAAAAAAAAGGAAAGAGGAGAAATGGGAGGGAGAAAGGAACAAATGGAGCAGAGAAGGAACATTTTAAATATCTGTGACTTGTGTGTTTTGTTGAACTGACCCATATAATGCACATTTTACGTATCCTCGCCGTGGTTAAAGGATACAATGTCTCGAAAGAGTGTCTCCTTCCATCATTAATCCGCCATCAGTCTAAGGCAGCGTTTCTCAACTTTTGTGAGACCGCGGACCGGTAAATTCTTTTTTCATAAGACGAGGGCCCGGTCCCAACAAATATACTCGTAAATACCTTTCAATTTTTTAAGTTCATACATTAAACTAACATAAGTATTAATAATTAATTACAGCAAAATCATAAAGAGTTTTAGTACACTTATGTATACGGTGTGGCATGTTGACAAATATAAAATTACATTTAAATTAGTTATCAATCCCTGGACTAATGAAATCTTGTAGCATATTGTAGTTTCCTCAGGCCAGCATCTGGGTCTGAGTTTTTCAACACATTCACGAATATTTTTCTCCTCAGAATATTCCCACCATAAAATATCTATTCATGAAAATTGCTTAGAAAATTAAATGAGAAATTCCAGGAGAACCTCCCGCGGCCCGGTATATTTGATGCCAGAGCCCGGTACCGGGCCGCGACCCGGCGGTTGAGAAACACCGGTCTAAGGGACCAAACGTTGCACTTATCATATTTTAACTGATGATGGCAGCAACCAAATTCCACAGTTCTGTGGGGCTCTTTAACCACAATGACGACATTTACATTTTCAATACACTCGCTAATTGAATGTTAGGTGCGTTCTTGAAGGTCACTGTCGGTTGACATGTGTATAAACAGTTCCCGATAGACGAATGCAATGGTGTCGACTATTGGTGGAATCAAACCGTCAGTGGAAAGCCAAAGCCCTCGTTAAAAAATCCTTTTCCGTTCCACTTTGTCCACCAGAACATGAAAAGGCCTGGAATCGAACCCTTGGTGAGACTCCGGCAACAAAACGCTTGAGCTTGCAGAGATTAATATACTTTGTTAGCAGGAGTTTCTTCCGATTCTCTTCTATTAACTTACGTTCATACAAATCGTAATGTCTATGTGTCAAACACGTACAGGTAAAACTACTCCGTTACAGGTCTTTAGGGTTCCAGGAAATTGATGGTCCCAGGATTTCTAGACAATCGGCACGTGGTCGTGGCGAAGTTGTCAACCCAACGCACCCGCCGCCTATACCCCCCCCCCCAGGAGATACCCCTTAGTGTCTCTGAGTCGACCCCACAGCCATGGCGTTAATGAACCGAACCCGCACCTTTTCTGCTTTTAGCTCAGTGCCTCAGCGAACCGCGCCACCTCCTACCCCTGTCTAGCATATAGTGTAGAGGAAACTACGTTAAAGTATTAACTCCGTAAAAGCATTAATAATACATGATTGAAAAGAGAATATAATCCTAAGTAAAAACATATTAGTTCATCAGTCAGCAAGGAAATTCTCCTATTTTTACAGGACCCGGAAATACATTATCATTTTTACAATAACCCTAAAAAAAAAGAGCTGACGTTCTACACTTGTGTTTGGGAGGTTTCCGGTTTGAATTTAGGCCGGACATCTAGTATACTGACTGAGAACTTTCGTGGTTTTCTTCAGTCGCTACAGACAAGTGTCAGAAAAATTCCTTGATTAAGCTTCAAATGCTTCCTTCCTAATTCTTTCCAATTTCCCATTCATCAACTCTCCTACTATTAGACGATACACACTGTGTGTTACTGGCAGCGAAGTAAGTAACCATCGCAGAGAAGTTCCCTTCACTTAGGCAGATGAAATTAGTTCTGTGTCCGTTCATCCTACTTCTTCAAGACTCATTTTAATATTACCCTCCCATCTGCGCCTAAATCTCCTAAGTGTTCTTTTCCCTCCGGGGTTTTCGATCATAACCTTGTATGTACCTTCTTACCTCACCCTTCTGTGTTACATGATCCGCCCATATCTCCCTTCATGATTAAATCACAATAATAATAATAATTTATTTATAGAAGATTATACATATTTTATAGTTCCTCGTTGTGCAATTTGCTCTAACTTGCTCTGTTAGACCTTGAAATTCTTGTGATATCTTGGAGTACGTGTTTCAAACAGAAAATTTCGACAGCCCGAAAAAGTAACAGGGATATAAGGGAAGTGTCGTTAGAAGGAGACGCAGTTACTGCATTGAAATTAAACGGATTTTGTGTCACAGAAGGCGTAATGGATGTAACTTTATGATCGGGTGGGAACATTTCCTTTGATCCTGAAGAATTTCAGGCAGAAATTAAAGATACTGTTGGAAGCATGCCTGGCAGCAGTGACAGGACAAATGGAAACAATCAGAATCCTTTTCTATAAATGATGTTTTATGCACAAAGGCAGCTTACGTATCTCTTTAAGTAAATGATCCCATGCGCAAACAATAACGTATCACTAAAAATAGACTTCAGGGTTATATGATGTTAAGCAGTACAGACTGGTAGAAACCAAAATTTCGAATTAGACCAATGAGAACCAAGAGGAAGTACAATTTTGCTGTCAATTTATTCATGCGTTTATTTTGATTGGATGCTCAGCCAGCCAACATAAACATATGACCCATACAGATTTCTAAATATGCTCGAAACATGTAGAGGTTAACTTTTTGAATAAATTGAGAGCAAAATATTCCATCGTGTTGGCTCTTACTGCGCAAATATATCACGATGCACGGTCCACAAAATATTAAATTTCGAATGAGCGTGCTGCCCCCATCTTCAGGGTTTATTAAGAATGTCTGAAAATGAAGGTAGAACTCTCCACCGAAGCGTTGGTAACTATTTACTATTCGATGCGTCGTAACTTCCCAGATGTTTTGAATATTCACTAGCAACGCAATAGAACCTCATATCTCGCACACAGCAATAAACCCATACATTTAAAACTACTGCTAACTCTATTCAAGGTAGCTGATACTCAAATTATCTTCCGATGTACAGGGAAAAGAACGTGAAATCATAGCCACATAAGCGTTACTATTAAAAGTGGACGAATACTAATATATGTATGCGTCGTGTCATGGATCAGGCGGTTAATAGTCTCAGGACTCACACCGCGGAGGGCCGGATTTGAATCCAGGCCGTGGTAGACACAGTGGCACTCGGACAGATTTTCTCCTACTATTTTAGTTTTGCCCTATCAGTTTCATTACACTCATGTCTCGAACATTGTTTCGTCACTAAACACCGACGCTATATGAAATTGGGAACTGAAAACTTCGTCGCATTTCAACAACACACTTAAAACCTACCATCAGAATAAATGCACGTTGTTTTCCAGATATTTTTTTCTCTTACGAGCAGCGTCCAGCCCGTTTCTAGAGATCACCTAGCCTTCTATCAAAAGTGTAGTGGGGGTTTATGTCTCGTGGTAAACCGGCCGGAGAATGAGATGCACTATTCGCGGCGAATTTAGTGCCGACAGTAAGACTGTGTGGCCCTAGGGCTCCTGTCTGCGATTCAGCACTGTGATGTAACGCTCAATTAGGCACAGGGACAATTACAAAGTTCACCCTCAACTACTGTATTTAAAGATGTAGATATATGCAAAAGATACTTGGTAAGATGTAATAAATTTTCTTGTATTATTAGAATGAAATAGTCGGATACAAGCGGATGAGTATTTATGGTGGAAGATTGCTAGGCGATTTATTAGGTACCTTTTTCTACTGGTAAGTACAGGTTACACAGTGTTCGTTGCCTTAGCCTATATTAACGATCCAATAAAGTTGCGCAATAAATAAAGCTCGTGGTTTGGTTACGATATGAAATGAGCAGTTGTGATGAGCGAAACTACGATATAGTGTTGCTACTTCTTGAGGGATTCGCGGTCTAAATTGGATACACAGGGATGTCAAATATTTGCGTCACTTTGAAACTAGATATACAGGGATGTCAAATGTCTCTGTCGCTTCGAAACTGGATATACAGGGGTGTCAAATGTCTATGACGCTTTGAAACGACGGGTTTGCTCTATGGTGAGGTATGGCCTAAGTTTCAGCGACATTAAAAACCCTGTGACTGAACACGCTCCTGAAACAAGTTCTCTAAGCCTTTAGATCTGTCTCGAACTCCATGATGAACACTAGAACACTATAGAATTTCACGATGTGAAATGCAGTCTGAAACTCCCATAATATTTGACATTCAGAGGACCGTGCATCGCGATATATTCTTATAATAAAACCAACAAGATGCACTAATTTCTCAAATTTATTTTTGGAATAAATCTCTACATGTTTCGGACAGCATCTCTGTCCATCATCGGGAGTCTAGCACTGTACACACAGCAATTAGTATGTACCACACGGGTTATGCTGACAGCTTGCTAGCAAGCTGTCAGCATAACCTGTATGGCATACATCTATTGCTGTGTGTACAGTGCTAGACTCCTGATGGACAGGCATACTATCCGAAACATGTAGAGATTTATTGCAAAAATAAATTTGAGAAATTAGTGCATCTTGTTGGTTTTATTATAAGAATCCCCTAATATTGTTGGAAAAATTACATCATAGTGAAAGGGAGAAGGTTATAAGTAATTGCGGTTGTTTTGTTCTTGGAAAGAAGAGGTGGATTTGGTTTGATTTTCTCTCACATAATACTCTCATTATAAGTTTTAATTACAGCAAATCCATCTTTCGGTCACCGTGTGGGAACATCAGATGCCACCGTCAGTAAGCATCTCGGCCAACACCTGGCAATACTGTGTGTCCTCCGTCACCGATTTCACCTACCGTTGAATTTTTATTTTCATTTATAATTCAGATATGGCATCGAAGTAGCCTTCCTGTGTCATTTAGCTTCAGGCACCTGCTTACCATCAGCGCATTTGTTTGTACAGTATTTCTGATTTTTAAGTAACGAGCCACCAAGGAAATCTGAGACACAATTCGACACTTTGCAGCACAGTATTTCAGTGCCCACACATGAAGTTAACTATCAAGAAGGGTGGCTGGCTGCGTTTCTTTAATGGATCTACTACAAACAAGTAACTAAATTCGGTAACTCTGCCGAAAGATGGAAAAAGCTACAACTATTCGGAGAACTGTATTTCTTTCGGAAGTAACTTTCACGCAGGATGGATTTGAAACCCCTGACTTATAAATTCCCAGTGAGTTGTCTGGTAACTGATGACTTATAAACAATGTTCTAATTATAGCTGATAGTTACTACAGACACGTTCTCGTCGTCGTTACGTGAGGAAGAGTAAAATCGTAAAAGCCGCGCTAAAATTAAAAGAGTTTATCACTGTTTGAAATCAAACCCGCCTGATTTAGCTCGGCGTGATAGAGATATAGCCTATGAGAAAGCTGAGGTGCAGAATGAAGAGGTGTAAAACCGTCTGTCCGGGTACGACGGGTTTAGTTTCGCAAATTTAACACATCGATGAACTGTGCCCCCATATGTTTTCATTTCCAACAAAGTGACAATGTCCAAATATATATTAAACACTAGCCGTACACAACATATAATGCGAGACATAAGGGTCTTTTTTAAGCTCTGAAAGCGAAGGAAGTAAGCTTGACTATTTCCAGTTATTTTTATACGACATATCCCCGTTTGTTTACTATTACTTACTTACTTACTTACTCCACCGTGCAGAGTCCTTCTTGAGAAGCCAACTGGTTTGCAGCTAATCAAGAAATTACCCGCATTTCACAGAATCCGAATGTTCATTACCGCACTCACAAGCGTCCGCCACCTATCTCTATCCTGGACCAGCCCAATCCAGTCCATATACCCACATCCCACCTCATGGAGATCCATCCTAATATTATACACCCATCTACGCCTAGGTCTCCCCAGTGTTTGTTTACTATTACCAAATTAATTTTAAAAATTGGTCATACACAACCTACAGTGCAAGATACAACACCTGTTATCTCTTGAAGCAACACACACAACAAACATTTCTAGGCATTCTTTACAGAGTGCTTTTGGTGGCAGAAAAAAAAATTCGGGAGATTGTGGCCTCGTTGTTTGCTGCAAACGAGTTGGTGAGATTTTTACTTGTGGAGCATGTGAGGGGGTAAGTTGCACAGAAATAATCCTCGCGCTGAATATTATAAAAGAAAACATTCAGAGCGTACAGTTTGCTAGATTAGAGGCTTTTAAACATGTCGCGTAAGATGTACTACATATTAACTGCAACTCGTTGAACGGAAACCTGTGTAGTCCCATTTAAGGAAAAATGGAATAGCGGCGATCAATAAGCAATTTACCGTCACGTTAACAGTCCGAGTGTAAAGTTGTTTGTGGCGTAATTTTGAGGAATGTCTCTAATCCAATCTCTGATCTGTAAATGAATCATACCGAGAGGAAATACCACATGGGCGTGATGAAAGCATATCGTGAGAAGCATTGTACGCCAAATATCATTTAAAACAGACACAGATACGCATAATTTGACGTTCAGGTGACCGTACATCGTGATAAATTCTTGCAATAAAGCCAACTAGATGCACTGATTTCTAAAATTTATTTTTGAAATAAAACTCTACATGTTTCGGACAGTATCTCTGTCCATCACCAGTAGTCTAGCACTGTACACACAGCAATAGGTATATGTAGCCTAAAGACTGGTTTATTGTAATTTAAATTTGCGGTGAGAGTAGTATGTGACAGAATAACAAACCAAAACCACCTCTTCCTTCCAAGAACAAAATTCCGCAATTACTTAGAACCGTCTCCCCTTCAGTATGATGTAATTTTTCCAACAATATTAGGGGATTCTTATAATAAAATCAACGAGATGCACTAATTTCTCAAATTTATTTTTGGAATAAAACTGAAATTGATGTATCTAGTTGGTTTTATTATAAGAAGATGTGCATAAACACGTATGCTCGCATGTGTATGTATACAGAAATACATATAAATATATATGCATATGTATAAGCATACTGCATAAACATAACACGAAAAGGAAAACAATCAGAAATTTTGCTCATTATTTTCTAACATGATTTTTACGAATAAGTCGTGTTTTAACTAATGTGAAAAATTTGACCCCGATTGTGTGAAAGGTGTGGGGCGTTACGTAAATTGTTTTTTCTTTTTTCGTCAATAATATGCAATTGAGGAGCTACTTGAATGAAAAAAGTAGCGGCTCCAGATCTAGAAAACAGAGATTAACGGCTGTGGGGCCCGTTGCCCTGACCACGTGACACCCCTCTATCCGCAAAAGTTGGCACTAACTTCGCCGACCGGCGGCGGCCGCTCTGTCGGTATAGTTCGCGTGCGGACTAAGGCCACGGAGTTTTTTTTTAATATGTATAAATATTTGTATTTGACTTCATTTGGTAGTCCTTGATAGATATACCAAATTGCACGCTGTGGATTTCGAAATCTGTAAACTTAAGCCACATTCTTCACAATTTATAATTACTAAAATATTTTCAATTTAATTTTCTTCAGTCTCTTTAACCTGGCATTTACAGCACTTCATAATGTGCCCAGTGAAGAATGGCACAACATGTTGTTGATAAAGAGACGACTGTACTCCCACCAGCGAGCAGAAGCCCTCCGTGGCGTTATCCTAAGACAAACAGCAAATCGGACATATGTGTTAAGTTCATTCATATTCAGCACGTGAACACGCGATAGGCGATAATTCAAGAAAACCTCCGTAAAATTCCCTCTAAATTAAATATATAACTATGATACTTTCATGATGTATTAGCACCCCTTTTGGAGTACCCCCTCTCGCGTTTCTCGCAGATACATACACCGCCAATTATAATAATTTAGAGCCTAAACCAGCAACAAAACTTTGCCATGAGCTACCAAGCAGAGGTATGACACAAACACAAAACAAAACAAGGTCGAGATATGAAAACAGCGAGGCTATGTTATAAACATTATTTCTCACCCAGGGGGGGTCAGTTAGTTTCTACTGTAAGGGAAACAGACCAAGGGGGGTGAAACAGCCCATAAATTACAAGATCTCAGTGAGGGGGCACTTGAAATGGTGGGACAGCAAGTTAGAGAGATTTCCTATCTACTAGAAGACCTTTCAGTAGAAGATGTGTTCTTAGAAAGAAAAGATCTGCCCTTAATCTTTACTACGATTACTTTCCCTCATCAGAAGTTCTTTTTTTTTTCTTTTAGTTTAGAAATGAAGACTTAGTAGCTAGAAGTTGAGGGGCTCCTTCAATGCCGTTCAGTGGTGGCTGTTTCAGGGGTATCAATTAGGGAGTTATGAAACGTACTGCTCTCGAGAACACTAAATGTAGCAGCTCACGATTCAAGAGAATTTTCGTAACTAAATTTAAAGTACTTTAATTACATGTGTTAACAAACATATTCGAAAAATACGACCTTACAAAACTCATTTTTGTCTTGAAATTATTCCTCAAGTCTACAGTACAATATTTTAAGTTACACTTATATGGATTCATTTCCTGTCTCCCCATTCACTCCTAAATAAAAAAAAAACAGGGTTTTATTATGTTACTTTATAGTCATTTGAGGTAAAACTTTACTCAATGTGATCCTATCAGTTCCAAATATTTCTGGAGAAAAACCATGAAGCTACTTTCGTCTGTTGGACAAAAATTTTCGTATCTTTTTTAGAAATGCTTTCGGGGTATGAATTCAAAGGCTTGCATGTAGGCAGAAGATCAGTTCCTTATATAAATAGGCCGTGTTGTTAGCGGTTCTGACTCGGAATTTTCGTTGTGTTCCTTCGGTGGATTCTGGGATAATTTCTTGAAGACAGCTACTGCTACAATCTTATCTGTAGCCCCTAAATGCTTACAATTCGTGAAATTCCTCCCATTTTATTTGTTCCCAGTTGACACCCTGCAATTTAAACAGCGTCGTTAAGTCACTGAACAAGCAAAAAAACACTCAGTGCTGACACGTGATTCATTCATCTCACTGCTGACTCTGTTGTAGACATTTCCAGTTTCTTTAGCAACGTTAGACTTCTAATTGGGCCAAGTGCTTCATTTCAGGTGTGAACTGGCGTACGGCTGACCGCACGCAACATAGTCCGTATTGAAAGTTTGTAGTCACTCTTATCATCAATTAAATCCCTTCGTCTTAATGAACGTTAAGTTTCATTACTATCATGAATAAGCGCGTACCGTCCATTTTGTAGATTTCTATCACGTTTAACCAACAAATGCACAAAGTTTTTGTTAACACATTTATTTCTTGTAATTCCAACATATATCGATACTTACCTATCAACTGGAAGCTGTATGTACGCTAAAGTTACAAGCTTGTAGCTTTAGCGTACATACAGCTTCCTGGTGATGACACGTAGGTATGGATACATGCTGGAGTTACAAGCAATTACTTAGTGTTAACAAATACTTTGTTCATTTCATTGCCGCGTTCGTAGCAGCGTGTCACTAGACCCTACTATACTACATCAATCCTGCCCACACTCTGAAACACTCTTTTCAAAATGCTTCTTGTACTCGAAAATTTTTAGAAGTGCTTATACTTCTTATCATTGTTACATACAATATGGCCTATATTATTCTGCCAATGATGGTGAAGCAACGAAAAATATTGAATGGTACAGAAAATAAGCATGAATATCTTTATCGTTGCACCGTGTACTTTGTAGTTCAAGTAACACACCAACAAATGCACATATACAGTCTTTAATAAACTAAAATTTACATTAAAACACTTAAAACGCTCCTACATGTTTCGATCATACGATCATCCTCAGGGAGCATACTTTGTTCCTTGCTAAATTTTAGCAAGGAACAAAGTGTGCTCCCTGAGGACGATCGTATGATCGAAACATGTAGGAGCGTTTTAAGTGTTTTAATGTAAATTTTAGCT
>Ga0131853_10013459_pt1 | contig 15001 bp, 14 predicted proteins | sample TergutLab28metaG_FD_92764 | JGI IMG/M metagenome (GOLD analysis project Ga0131853, IMG submission 92764) | Labiotermes labralis P1 segment gut microbial communities from Petit-Saut dam, French Guiana - Lab288 P1 (version 2) (version 2) | ecosystem: Host-associated > Arthropoda: Insects >... | reverse complement strand
TTTCTGCCATTTGCTTTTGCATTTTTTGGGCTTGCTTCATTAGCTGGTTCATGTTCATTCCGCCGCCCATTGGGTTAAATCCTTTTGGCATTTTGCTGCCTCCTTTTTAGAGATTAAGACCTTGGGGCTTTGCCCCAAGCCCCACAAACTTTTGAAAAAGTTTGATCAAAACTTTGATATAAAATCGTGCTTTGCACGATTTTGGGGTTTTCTGTGCTTATTTCAACAGAATTATACGAAAACCTAAAGTCTTGTCATCCCGGGCTTGACCCGGGATCCCACTCGGATTGATAAGATAAAGATGCTTTAGTTAATCAAGAGATATTGAGACCCCGGATCAAGTCCGGGGTGACGAAGTCTGTAGGTTTTTGCTATTTTTCTATGAGCTTGGTACATATGGGCTTGAGCCCGGGATGACGAAGATAATCATTCCGTTTAAAGCTAGTGTATATATGGCATAGTCCCACTTAAAACGGCGCGTCCCCGCCATCTACCCCTTGGGCATAGTCGTCCCAGCCCATTTGCTCTGGTTCTTGTGGGTGGTGGGGTGGTGGGGATGCTGCCGGTGGTGGTTCTTGGGTGGGTGCTTTTGCTGGTTGGGTTTTTGGTGCTTCCTTATTGTATGTTTCTCTTACAATAAAGGCAAGGTTTGGTGGGGTGGATAGGTTAAACCGCTCTGCCAGGGTTTCCCTTATGGCTAGGGGGCGGTTTTTATCTTTTAGTATTTTTGCCTCGGCTTCATTGTCGCAGATTATCTCTAGGGTGCCCCCATTGGCTTCTGTACTGCAGCGGATTAGCATAGAGCGTAGCATTGGGGGGAGGGCGTTGCACAGGGCCCGCCAGTTGGATTGTATTTCTGATAGTAGCTGTGGGGTTAGTGCGCCGCTTCTTACTTCTTGGGTTGGGGTGGTTTCTTCTTGTGGTGGTGGTTGAATTTCCCTTATCATTTCTGTTTCTTTTGCTGGTGCGGGTGGAATAAACTGCGGTTCTTTTTGCTGGCTGCCTGTTGTTATTTCTGAAATTTGTTTTTCTAGTTTGGATATCCTTGTTATTAGCCCTTCCAATTCCCCGCTATTTGTTTGTGTGCTGCTTCCTTGTGTAGTCATTACCGGGGAGCATAGCCGCAGTGCGCATACTTCTAGGGCTGTGCGCATATGGGGTGCAAAGCGCAGTTCCCTTAAGGTTTCAGAAAATGCGCGGATATATTCTACCAACTTTGGCCCTGGCAGGTTTTTGCTTTGTTCTATTAGTTTGTCTTTTATTTCCTGAGAATAATCAAGGGCTGCCCCTTGCCCTGCCACCAGCACGTCGCGGAAATGCCGTATTAGGTCATTGGTAAGCTGGGTTACGTCCCGGCCTTCTGTCATTGCGCCGTCTATTATTGCCAGTATTTTAGCACTTTCGTAGGTGGCTAAGGCTTCTGTAAATGCAAAAAGCACTTGCCTGTCTACCGCGCCCAGCAGCCCCAGCGCATTGGCCAAGGTTACACCTGTATCCTCCCCCATTGCCAGGGATTGGTCCAGCAGGCTTAGGGCATCCCGCATTGCCCCGTCTGAGTGGTACGCAATCTGGCCTAAGGCCGCTTCTTCGTAGGGGGTGTTTTCTGCCTGTAAATAGCGGGCCATTGTTGCCACCATGTCTGTTGCGGTTATGCGCTTAAAGTCATAACGCTGGCAGCGGGACAATATTGTGGCAGGGATTTTTTGGGGGTCTGTTGTGGCTAGTATGAAAATTACATGGGAAGGGGGTTCTTCCAATGTTTTAAGCAGGGCGTTAAACGCACTGGTTGAAAGCATATGCACTTCGTCGATTATATACACTTTGTGGGTGGCGTGGGTGGGCGGGTAGCGTACTTCTTCCCGCAAGTCCCGGATATTATCTACGCTATTGTTGGATGCCGCGTCTATTTCTATAACATCCATGCTGCGCTCTGCCAGTATGCTTTGGCATATTTCGCAGATATTGCAGGGCTCTCCCTGGTTTTTGGCCATGCAGTTTACCGCACGGGCAAAGATTTTTGCTGCGGTGGTTTTGCCTGTACCCCTTGTACCGCAAAATAAGTATGCGTGGGATAGCTGGCCGGTTTCTAACTGGTTTTGAAGAGCCTGCACTACATGGGGCTGGCCCACCAAATCGGTAAATGTTTTTGGACGCTTTTTACGGTATAATGCTGTATGCATATTTTCGCGGCCCTTTCAATAGGAATTTGCTATGTAAATATTATCATTATTTAGTGGATGTGTGAAGGAAGTGATTTGGTATATGAAATATAAAAATCTTGCTGTCATTTGTGGGGTTATTGTTTTTGCTGTTGCTGTTATTGGTTTTGTAAGCTTAAAAAGGCCCGAAGCTGACAGGGTTGTGGGCATAATAATAACCCGCGGCAGCAATGCCGCGGGCCATGTGTATGTAAATCAGCTACCCCATTATCCAGAAGAATTTTCTTTTTTTGATGCCTTTGGCATTGCTGACGGTGTTGCTTATTTTATTGTGGCTTCTGATTTGCGTGATGATGGGTCTGGCTGGGTTGGGTATTATGAATCAGATGCCGCCGCTGTTGATAGGGAGCTTCCCTTTCATGTATCACCCCTGGCCAGCCGCCGGGGTAGTGGTGTCCCATTTACTATTAACAAGGACATGGCAGTATATGTGGCCCCTACCCATGGGACATTTAACTTTATCACGGTTTTGCAGGACGCAAATGGGCGTATTTTTGCCGGCAGCAGCATTGGTATTGGCAGTAGTTGGCAGCATGAGGGGGAAGTCCACAGCTTTGTAATAGGGGATAACTATGGGGCTATAAATGTTTCCCTTAATATTATGTATGAACCTACGCGGATTGTTGTGGCACAGATGAGCAGGTCTTTTTACGTGTTAAATATATCAGAATATGCGCCGGATACTTTGCCGGATTTGTATACTCTGGATGATGATACTGCTTATTTAATCGTGGAAACCCACCGGCTCTCGCCTGGTGGTGAAGAGCGGATTTCTGTAGATTTTTACAACCGTGTAGACAGCCCTGGCCATATCACTACGCTTTTATTGCAGCCCAATGGGGTGTTTCATAGGCATTTTTCCCGGATTATGGTAAATTAACCCGTTGTGGTAGATGGAAAGCTAGATATGAATTTTCTCACAGAGGCACAGAGAGAAAGCCATTTCTGATTCGTTATACTCCTTGTTGCAAGAGTGTTGAATCAATCCCTCTGTGTTCTCTGTGCCTCTGTGAGAAATATATAAAATCTAAATCTTGTTTATAATAATTTCGGCACATTTTTCTGCACTATATACTGAAGTATCAACAGAAAAATCATATACTATGTCTTTCGCCATAAGTTCACATTGCTCATATGATTGATTTTCCCCTCTATCTCCGCGTTCGATATTTCTCTGTTTGCATATTTCCAGGGGGCAATAAACCTCTATCATTTTCAATGGAGAGCCGTTAAAAATTTTGATTATTTTCTCATAATGTGGTTTTAATTCGTCTGTTTCAAGTATCATGCCGTCATATATCACATTTATTCCGTTATCCGACATTTGCTTCGCTACATGATATGCTTGGATGATAGCTTCACTTAAATGTTTCCAATAATCCTGCCGCAAGAACTTTTGACTGATCATTTGTTGGAATGTATCATTAGAAAATGTATAAAAATTAACATCTGCTTTTTCTTGGATTTCTTTTGCGAGGGTTGTTTTTCCAGTGCTTGTTACTCCATTTAGGTAAAGGATAAGCCCTTTTTGCATTAAGAACACCACCATTGATATATTTATCTGCAAGTGCAAAAATTTCGTCTGTTTCTTCAAGAATGTGAAAATTAATCTGTCCTAACTTTTCAAACATCATGCTTTGTCTTGGTTCATTACATTTTCTAATTTCGTTGATTGCAACAGGTGATATAAATATTTCATGCCTTTCTCATGCGGCAAACGCCTTTCTCTTTTCCAAATAGTATGTTTAGTTTATCATAAATAATGGTAGTGGGGTAATGCAATGATTAAAAAATTGTTATTTCTATCATTTGCAGTATGCATTATAATTTCCTATAGCTAGTGATTTACAACATTTCCGGTTTTCTCATTTTTGCCAAAAGCGATATTTTGCGTATTTGTATGTTTTCTGAATTTTACAGGTTATTTTATTTTTTATTTTTACTTTTTATGCTGCAAAAGATAAAGCAACTCGCTGCCCACATGTTTGTGCCCAACAAGGGCATACTTACCCAGCTCCCCGGCACTCAGTGCTTGGTTAAACGCATCCGCATAATGCTGCCCCATGCCTTTTTCCCGGCCACCCAGGCTTTTTAGGGGGTAGGTAATAAGCAAAAAGTTAGTGTTTAACCCTCTCACAAGCTCAAACCCCCTACCGGGGACTTGGGCTTCCAGCACTGGCAGCAGCTTGCACATCAGCCCAATGTCGGCTTCTTCTGTCGGGGTAGTTACAGCCAAGTCTGCGCACCCAGCCAAGGGCGGAAGGCCTAGGATTTCAAAAAAGCGGTTAAGCAAATCGGCCACTTTTATATCAATATCGTAGGCATGGTAAGCCTTAAGCTTAATATCCGGGATTAGCGGTATGGCGAATGGGTTATACCCGCAGCCTATGTCTAATATAGTCTCAACAGGGCCGGTGTGCTGCAATATAAAATCATAAAATTCAGGATAGTGGGGCAAGCGCTCTTTTGTTGAGGCATGTAGTGATAATAATGTCTTTGCGGTGCTGCCTTTAATGTTTTGGCAATCTAGGGGCTGTTTACAAATGCAAGTTTGTGGACGGCAGGTTGCCGCCCCTACACCAGAAATGCCGGGTTTTGTAGGGGCGGCAATCTGCCGCCCGCAACACAAAACCCCTTTGTCAACAGCCCCATCTAAGAAGTCTCTACGAAGTTCATCCAATATCCGCCCCGCCTTTTTGTGGGCATTGTCTTGGGTATATGCCCCATAAACCTGGTGCAATTTTGTTTTTACAGCCTTGATGCTATCAGGGCTTTTTTTGCGGCTTTCTTCCTCAAGAAAGCGCTCTATAAGGGGCTGGTATACTTGGTTATACTTCTTTGTCATGGCTTCAATATCTCCATCAGCATTGTAAAAAACCTTAGGTTATGGATTGTGGCAAGGCGGCTGCCCAGGCTGTCCCCAATGCTTAGCAGGTGCCGCAGGTATGCCCGGGAATACATTGTGCAGGCCAGGCAGTCACACAATGCTGATAGGGGACGCCCGTCCCGGCGGTAGGTTTCATCCAGGGGGTATAGGTAACGGTAAAAATCGCGGTTTAGGTCAATATCTGTTTTGGTTTCAAATTCTTCGTTAAAAACATAAAGCCGGTTGTGGCGGGCTTCCCTTGTGGGGATTACACAGTCGAATAGGTTATACCCCATTTTTACGCAGGCTACTATGTTTTCAGGCTTGCCAATCCCCATTGCGTATTTGACCATGTGGTTGGGTATAAGCTCTGCTGTATAGGCCAATATTTCTTCCGCAAGGCGGTTTTCATCATCAAGGGGCCAGCCGCCAAAGCCGAAGCCTGTATAGCCCATTTGGATAAGGGCTTCCGCGCATTCTTTGCGTAGGGCTTTCCCGTTGCCCCCTTGAATTATCCCAAACAGTTGGGGGGGCATGGTCTTTTTTTTGACTTGCTGGTTAAATGTGTCCATACACTGCTTTCCCCAGCGGATTGTTGTGTCTATGGCTTTTGCTTGTACTTCATATGGGTCGCCTGGGTGGGTGCAGTAGTCTAAGGCCATCAGCACATCCGCGCCATAGGACAGTTGTGACTGTATGCACTTTGTGGGGGAAAGGTTTACTTTTTTACCATCACGCCGGAAGATGATTTCGTTTTGCCTTATCTCCCCAAAGCTGGCATTTTCCCTTATAAGGGAAAATACCTGAAACCCCCCAGAGTCTGTGATTATGGGCCTGTCCCACCCGGCAAAGCGGTGAAGCCCTCCTAAACTTTTGATTGTTGCGGGGCCGGGTTTTGTCATAGGGTGGTAGGTGTTCATTACAAGGCCCTGGACATGGGCGTTAACAAGGTCGGTGCTGTCTGCAGTGCGCACAACACCACGGGTTGCGTCGGGGAAGAAGGCGGGCAGGGGTACAGTGCCGCTGGGTAAGATTAGTTCGTTCATTTTAAAAGCTCCTTCAGGCGAAGTGATGCCGCGTATATTGCTTTTTTGTTTGTGTTTTTGTCCTGCTGGTGCAGGATATTTGTTGCTTCTTTTATGGTGACATTTTGCTTTGTTACTATGTCTATTAGCTGGGCTTCCAGTGATATGGATTCCTCTGGCTGGGTTTCGACATCACTATTTTCTTTGTTTAGTTGCACTACGCAGGTGTATTCGCCTTTTTGAGCGCTTGGGTTTTCTTGCAATTCTGCCAGTACAGTGGCAGGGTTGCCACGGTAAGTCCGCTCGAATTTTTTTGTCAGGTCATTACATAGGCAAATATCAGCGGCGGGGTAGTCCTTTGCAATGTGGGCTATGGTTTTTGTAATGCGCAGTGGGGATTCGTAAAACACAATGGGCCAGTTTTCGCCCATATTATGAAAGATTTCGGTTAGTTCCTTTGGTTTTCGAGGCAAAAACCCAAGAAATACAAACTTGGACACATCAAAGCCAGAAACAGAAAGGGCAGCGCTTGCGGCGTTGGCCCCGCACACAGCTATAACTTCCACCTGGTTTGCCGCTGCAAGATTTACCAGTTTATGCCCCGGGTCTGATATACATGGGGTTCCCGCGTCAGATATTAGGGCAATATTTTTCCCTTCTTCAAGGGCTTTAAGAAAAAAGTCCCCACGCTTTTCTTCGTTAAATTTATGGCATGAAAACAGCGGTGTGCGTATGCCAAAGTGGGCAAGAAGCACTTTGCTGTGCCGGGTGTCTTCGGCTGCTATCATATCCACGTCAGATAGTATTTGAACCCCACGGGGGGTCATATCTGACAGGTTGCCTATTGGGGTTGCTACTACATATAATTTACCAGGCATGGGTTCTCCTTTTTTTTGAAAACCCCTTAAGACCTTGGGGCTCTGCCCCAAACCCCGCAAACTTTTGAAAAAGTTTGATCAAAACTTTGATAAAATCGTGCTTTCGCACGATTTTGGGTTGGGATTTTATATGCTTATTCTAATATTTTATCGAAAATTTACAAGACTTGTGGACTTATGGTAATCTCCTTGGGTAAGGATGGTGGAATATGAAAATTGTTGAGATACTTGGTATACCATTTAATTCTATGGCCTTTGAGGAGGCTATCGATTTACTAGAATCTTACTTAGAAGAACATCAAAACCATATAGTTGTAACCCCCAACCCAGAAGGGGTTATGCAGGCCCGGCGCAACCCGGCATTTAGTGAGGCGTTACTTGGCGCGGATTTACGGCTTGCGGACGGCATTGGCATTGTGCTGGCCTCCCGTTATTTGGGCAATGCTATACCAGAGAGGGTGCGCGGGGTTGATACTATTTTTACCCTGCTTGAAAGGCTAAATAAAAAAGACCGTAAAACAACGGCCTTTTTTTTGGGTGGGGCCCCAGGTGTTGCAGATAAGGCAAAAGCCGAGATGGAGCACCGCTTTCCCAACTTTTCTGTAGTAGGGCATCATCATGGATTTTTTACCCCGGAAGAAGAACCTGCAATATTGGAAGAACTAAACCGCCTAAGGCCGGATATAATGCTGGTATGCACCGGTATGCCCCGTGCGGAAATATGGGCCAATACCCACCGGGAAATACCGGCCCGCATAACCTTATGCCTTGGCGGCACAATGGATATAATGGCAGGTGTAGTAAAACTGGCCCCGCCCCTCTTCCGTAAACTTGGCCTTGAGTGGCTGTATAGGCTGCTAAGCCAGCCAAGCCGTGCAAAACGTATGCTGGATATTCCCCGTTTTATGTGGGCGGTAGTAAGACACTCTAGGAGGTCAAAATGATACAATTCTTCAAAAACCCCCGCGTACAGAAATATATCAAGGATTATTTGTTAATAATATTAGGTGATATATTGCTGGCGTATGCGGTTGTGGCGTTTTTTCAGCCTCAAAATATGGTTACCGGCGGGGTTTCTGGCCTTGCTATTATTATCGCTTATTATTCTTCGCAGCTGTGGCAGGAGATTCCTGTATGGATTACAAACTTGGTTTTTAACATTCCCTTGTTTGCCATAGGGGCTTTTGTGCTAAAGGGCGAGAGTATTGTCAAATCTGCCTTTGCTGCGGTGTTTTTATCTGCTGCTATGTTCTTTGTTCAGTTTCTTCCCGCGCCGCCCAATGATATTGTGCTTGCTGCGGTTTTTGGGGGTATATGCTCTGGTATTGGGGTTGGGCTGGTACTTCGCGCCATGGCCACTACTGGTGGGACTACTTTGGCCGGGTCTATTTTGCATAACTCTTTGTTTAAGCACATTTCTGTGGCAAAACTTATTTTTATCTTGGATGCTGCGGTTATTATTGTGGGCTTTTTGGTCTTTGGCCCAATGGCAAGTATGTACGCAATCGCGTCTATTTATATCTCTACCAAGGTGATGGAAGCCGTGCTAGAAGGTATGCACTTTGCAAAAGCGGCTTTTATAATATCCGAAAAAACCGAGACTATTGCACAACATGTAATTGCAAACCTGGATAGAGGGGCTACAGAGCTTAAAGGCCGTGGCATGTACACAAAGCAGGATAAAAACGTGCTTATATGTGTTGTGAATACCAAGGAATCTATCCAGCTAAAGCAGCTGGTGTCAGAAATAGACGCGTCTGCCTTTGTTATCATGGCAGATGTCAGGGAAGTGCTTGGGGAAGGGTTTAAGCCTCATCTATGAAAAAATGTCAACATTAAATGTTGTTTGCAAAAGGCTAAAGTCTCGTCATCCCGGCCTTGAGCCGGGATCTCTTTATCTATTGCAAATGAGAGGAGATCCCGGCTCAAGGCCGGGATGACGAAGCTAAGCGCTATTATCATGGAGGTAAAAATGAAAACAAAGATAATTAAATGCATAGCTATAACATTGTGCGCACTATTGGTGATGGCGGCCTGTGGCAGGCAATCACCCCAGGAAGAAGAATATGAACCCCAAGAAACCCCAGTGGCCCAGGGATATACAGGTATAGCAGAGGCCACCGAGCCCATCATCCCCCAAGACACACCAGCTCAGGATGGCATACATGGCCTAATATCCGTAGTAGAATACGGCCAAAACAGGGCCTACATCATGGGCTCTATGCATGTAGGGCGTGAAGGCTGGTATCCCCTAAGCCCCGTGGCAGAAACCGCCATGGATAACGCAGATGTCTTTGCCTTTGAAATAGACATTGGGGCCGAAGGCGGCCAATGCTTATGCACCCCAGAAACCTGCGAATGCAACTGTGACCCAGATATGTACGAGTGTATATGCCTGCTTATGGAAATGATGCACCTAAGCCCAGGAGTCACCCTTTCAGATTTTTTGCCGGAAGACGCATATGAAGCTTTTGGGTCAAACCTGCTAACCTTTGGCATAGAAATTGAGGCCCTAAGCGAACTGCGCCCCACAGCAATAACAGAGCTAATTTTGTACCAGATAATAGCCCCAAGCCTGGGTTTATCTGCTGAATATAGCATTGATATGTATGTATTTAACAGGGCTGGCGCGCTAGGCAGGCCTGTTATCGGCCTTACAGACTTTAATGACCATATTGCCTTTATAGCTGGTATGCCAGATGAATATCAAGTAGCAACAGCCCGCTATTTCTCTGACCTGCAAACCGCCTTAGATGAAATGGAAGAGCTGGCCCTGATATACGAAAACCAGGACATTGACGCCCTAACCCAGATGATACGGTCCGGCCTTGCCGAGGCCTATGAAGCCTTTGTAGAAATGGAAATATCAGCCGAGGGCCTTGGCCTTGCCCGGTACTGGCACTATACAGTTGGCAACTACCGCTCTACCTTTTTTGCACACCAAATTGCTGACCTGCTTACCCAAACCCAAGAGCCTACTACGTTTTTTATCACAGTGGGTATTGCCCACCTTACCCGGGAGGTAAATGTGTTTTATACCCTTGGGGAGATGGGGTTTGAGGTGGTTGGGTTGTACTAACGTTTGCAATGTAGCTATTAGCGGTAGTGGAAACAGGCCTTAATGTTAACTAGAAAGGATAAGCACATGAACCAGCTTAACATAAAGATTCGATTTGATATATTTTTTTTACTAGTGCTTTTGCTATTGCTTGTGCTAGTTTTAAGTGGTATGGCACTAAGTCATCATTTGGCAGAACGTGCTGCACCTGCTACATATGTAGTACCCCCACCCATTCGCGTGCCACCGCCACTTCCGCTGTATGAAGATACTCAGATACCTTTTTTCCTTCGTGTGACTAATCCAATTGATATACCCAGGCAAGGCGTGGTATTTATTTTAGGGCAGGGTTGTGACGACTTAAAAAGCTGGACGTTTGTCCAAACAGTAAGTAGCGATGAAAACGGCTGGGCGGCATTTCCGCCACTTTCACCATTGGGCACATATCGTATTATCAATTATTACACACCTTATCCTTATAGAGTTGTGTATGGCTACAATCAACTTACAGTGGACTATTATGGCGTTCCAATATGGCCGACAGAATCCTTGCCCATACAGCCAGGCAGGTATACCTATTTGAATTTTACTATAATGCGCTCGTTTATCTTATAATTTCACTTCCCAAACCGCATAGCCTCCAGCTTTGCCGCTGTTTCCGCATCCAGCAGGCCAAGCAGGGGGTTTTTTTTGATTGGGCTGTTTTCTATGTGGCGTGTGCGCATTTGGGACTTTGCGCCTTCTATCTCTGCCCACAAGTCTGCGGCGGATACCCGGCCTGCCCCTTGGCCTAGGATTATAATCTGCTCTAGCAAGTCGGAGGTTGCAACGGTTATGCTGTCCCTTCTGTTGCTTTCTTTGGAAAGTTTGTAGGCGGCTTGTTCTATGTAACGGTCGGCAGTTTCCGCTTCCTTGGTGAATACTACTTTTATATTGTTGTAATCGGAAATAGTACCAAACCCACCTGGTACCAGGTGGGCATCAAAAACTACTATTATGCGGTAGCGGCTTAAGGCCTTAAACTCGCATAAAATGTCGCACAATTTAACCCGCGCACCGTCTAGGGAGTCGGCTGCAATGGCCCCAAGCTCTTTGTGGGCGTGTATTACATTGTACCCGTCAACCAGTAGGTAGTGGGCTCTTGCGCCGCGGCTTCTGGCCATGGCTAAATGTTTGCCCTTGCGCGTACTACTTCGTATATCAAAAGGCCTGCTGCTACAGACACATTAAGAGACGACATTTGCCCCATCATGGGTATGCTTACTTCAAAGTCGGCTGTTTCCCGCACCAGGCGGCTTATGCCTTCACCTTCTGCACCCAGCACCAGGGCAATGGGGCCTTTAAGGTCAGCTTTGTACATGCTTTGGCCGCTCATCTCAGCGGCGGTTATCCAAAGGCCTGCGGCTTTTAATTCTTCCAATGTGCGTGTGATATTACCCACCCGGGCTACTGCCATATGGGAAATAGCCCCTGCGGATGTTTTGGCAACTGTGCCTGTAAGGCCTACTGCCCGGCGTTTTGGGATTATTACACCATGTACGCCACCGGCTTCCGCTGTGCGTATTACTGCCCCAAGATTGTGGGGGTCTGTTACCCCGTCCAGCACTACTACAAAGGGTGGCTCGCTGCGGGATTTTGCAATTTCCAATATATCTTCTATTGTTGCATATGGGATTGCCGGGCACAGGGCTATAACCCCCTGGTGGTGGCCGGTTTCGGATGTATTGTCTAGCTTTACACGCTCTACTTCCTGCACCACAATGCGGCGCTCACGGGCTTTTGCGGCTATCATGCGCAGTGTGCCTTCTAAGGGCTTGTCCTTGTCCCGGCGCAGCAGTATGCGGTCTATTGGTTTTTCATGATTCAGGGCTTCAAGTACTGCTTTGCGGCCTTCTAGTATTAGGTTTTCGGTTTCCATTTTATCTCCTTAGTATGTTTTAGGAAAAGCATGTTTATGAAAAATCCCATGGGGATGCGCTGCGCCCTAGCTGGTGGGCTGCCGCTACAGACCTTGCAATAAGGTAGTCTATGGCAGCGGCTTCGCTTAGGCTGTTTACGTGGGCTTGCAGGGCAAACCATGGTGCGTGGTTACCTGTAAGGTAGTGTTGTGGGGTGGCGTTGTGGAGTACATTGTTAAAATTTCTTTCAAACCAATCCCGCACAGCGCTATGGTAAAAATGCAGTACTGGAAGGGTATAATCTGCACCGGCAGGGGTGAAGTGGTTTAGGTTGACTGGGAAAGTGTGAGCGGTTGGCTGGGTGTTTTGATGTACGATGTCGGCTCTTTCCAGGGCTGTTATGCTGCCCCGCAGCTGGGCTTCGGCTGCTTGGGCATCCCCTTGTAAGTATAGGTTGGTAATGGTATTGGCCCATGTTTGTGTTGCGCTTGTGCTGAATGGGAAGTCACTTGGATTGTTGACTGCCAGCCTTAGCTCAAAATCCCGGACAAACAGGTCTATTAGTGTCTGATTATTGACAAAAGTGGTGGATATATTGTTGGGGCTGCCTTGGGAATAGCTTGTCAGGTTTAACGTTACTGTACGTGGCCTTTCTGGGGCTGGGGTGTTGGCGGGGGGTGGGGTTTGGATGGGGGCTTCGGCTTCATATGAATCATAAGGCTCTTCTGGTTCGTACTCGTCAGCGTATTCTGTTGACTGGGAAGATACTGAGGTATGGTTATATTCGAAGCTTCCTTCCGCATATGCAATAACATTATTGCGCCAGTCCACACCTTCAATTAGTATGTTGTGGTATGCGTTATATGCGCCTTGGGCAAGCTCTTGCAGGATGGCTTCCCATTCGTATGGGTCAAACTCTAGGCCCATTTCGTAGCTTAGTTCTTCTATATATGGGCCGATTGCTAACATTATATTGTCCTGGGTAAAATCATATATCACTGTAGATGAGATTTCGCCATCCGGGACATCTTGTTGGTTACCCAAAACGCTGTCCGCATTTTCTATGCCGTCATATGTTTCATAATAGTCTGTATATGGGTCTTCAAAGTTTTCCTCATAGCTTGGCACATAGTTGGGGTAGATTTGGGGTTCATGGGTGGGCGGGTTGCTTGGTGCGCTGTCACCAAAGGCCCTTGTAAACAAGCTTGTTACCCCAAAAATGAATACACCAAATAAAAGCAGCGCAACAGAACCCAAGGCTATTTTTGAAATATTGTCTTTTAAAGCAGCCTTGGACTGTGAAATTGTGCTTTTGAGTTTACTTGATGATTCCTGCTTTGGGGTTTTTGAAAAAACCTGCTGAGGGGGCTTGCGAGCTGGCTGTGGAATTTCCTGGGATTGTGGCAGCGGGGTATCACTTATGCGCCTTTGAGGCGGCGGGGAAGCTTCACGGGAACGCCTGGCTGTAGGCGGTACAGATTCCCCCGTATGCTTGGGTGGTTGGGGCGTGTTATTGGAACGCCGGGCCGATGCCGGTGTTGGAGTATCGTCATTGGGTTTAAGTATGGATACATCGTGGGTACGCCTTGTTCGCACAGGCCTTTCTTGCTGGGAACGCCTTGGTTGTGGGCGTGGGGTGCCATGGGCGCGCCTTGGGTAGGTTGGGTATGCGTCGCTGCTGCGCCTTGGCAGCGGGGGCGGGGATGTATTTTGATTTTGTTCTGGTTGCTGCCTTGTGCCCCTGTATTCTTTTGGCCGTGGGACATCGTTTGGGGATATGGTATGGTCTGGGTCTTTGGCGGCGTCCTTCCTTAGCCTTGAAATAAGCTCGAAAGTTGATTCATCGGGGTTGTGGAAATTGTCAACCATTTTGATTTCTCCTTTGTTAATTCAAAGAATCCGTTAAGCTTACATATATTAGCATATTTTTTGAAATACCGCAGGGATTTATTTGTCGTGCCCTTCCCCCAGGCACAGCTTAAAAATTTCCTCCAGGCGTTGGCTGTTACCATTTATATAAAGGTAACCAAAAAGCACTTCCAGCCCTGTGGCGTGGCGGTAGGCGGTGGCCTCCGCGTTTTTTGCCCTGGTCACAGGGTTAAGATTACGGCCGCGCCGCATTGCATTCTGCTCTTCTGGGGTTAGGAGGGGGAATATGCGGTGGTACATTTCTGCCTGGGCGGTTGCGGACACAATATCTTTTGCGCGGCGGTGGGCCTTGTGTACTGGCAGGCCTTGGGCCAGCAGCATTTCTCTTGCCCTTAGTTCGAATACGGCATCCCCTAGATAGGCCAGCGCGGCGGCGGTCATGCTTTGCGCCATCTTGGGCCTTGGGGGGTATCTTCTATAATTATGCCCCGGCTTGTTAGTTCGTCCCTTATACGGTCAGACTCGGCAAAGTTTTTACTTGCACGTGCTGCCTGCCGGGCTTCCATTAGGGCTTCAATTTCAGCATCGTTGTCTGTTGTGGCCTCTTCTTTTGGGGAAAGGGATATGCCAAGCACATCACACATCCATTCCAGCTTAACCTTACAATCCCACAATAACCTTATGGGCTGCTGGGTTCCAAGCTGGGTATTTATGAATTTTACTAATTCGAAAATAGCTGTTACCGCGTCGGCTGTATTAAAATCATCGTCCATTGCGTCATGGAATGCATTTCTGGCATCGCGCAGCTCACTAGATGGAATGGGTTCGCCTTCAAATGCTTTTGCTTCATCTACACCGCCAAGTTGGTGCAGCAGGTTGCGGTAGCAGTTTTGTATGCGGTTTAGGCCTTGCTGGGCAGCGGTCAGCACTTCGTCTGTAAATTCCATGGGCATCCTATAATGGCCGCTTATCAGGAAAAAACGCAGCACATCGTAGGGAAAACGCTGGGACAACTCTCTCACAGTCTGGAAATTGCCTTGAGACTTAGACATTTTTTTGTGGTTGGAGGTAATCATACCGCTATGCATCCACACCCTTGCGTAGTTGCAGCAGTTGGCGGCTTCACTTTGGGCTATTTCGTTTTCGTGGTGGGGGAAGATAAGGTCGCTTCCGCCGCCGTGGATGTCT
>Ga0131853_10013458_pt1 | contig 15001 bp, 9 predicted proteins | sample TergutLab28metaG_FD_92764 | JGI IMG/M metagenome (GOLD analysis project Ga0131853, IMG submission 92764) | Labiotermes labralis P1 segment gut microbial communities from Petit-Saut dam, French Guiana - Lab288 P1 (version 2) (version 2) | ecosystem: Host-associated > Arthropoda: Insects >... | reverse complement strand
GGATGTGCGCTTGCGATTCGCGCTTCCCGGAGACGTTGTGCTGACCGATATAGCGGAAACAGTTGAAGACGTTGGCACGCCAGTTGCGTGGCTGGGTGCAACGCCGGTAGCTATTCATGACCATTGTTACTCATACAGCAGTGATTTTAATCCTCGATTTCTTTCGCACCTGATGAGAACAAATTGGTTCGTAGCGGAGCGTAGCAAACATGTCGTTCGCACTAAGGTGAAGACACTGATGATTCGACAGTTCGGGTCAATCCGGGTTCCTGTCCTGCCAATGTCTGAACAGGTAAGAATCGCCGACATTCTTGACAAGTTCGATGCGCTGACTACTTCCCTGCAGGATGGTCTGCCGGCTGAGCAGGTGGCGCGTCGCAAGCAGTACGAGTATTACCGCGACGCCCTACTGACGTTTAAGGAGAAGCCTGTCCCGGCTTCGGCAGGCTCAACCACCGAAGAGGAGTCCTAACATGAACGCAGTTCCACAGTCCGGTGGCCAAGCTACCGACCTGACGCCCATCGTTGTCAGTGACCAATCGACGGTGGTGGCCGAGTATGTGCCCTCGCCACGTTCGGGGCGCACCACGCGGCAGCTGGAGGCGGAGCTCGAAGCAGAGTTCATCGACCAACTCCGCATGCAGGGGATTGTCTACGAGCCGTCAATCCGCGGCGAGGAGGCTTTGCTGGCGAACCTGCGGCATCGGCTCGCCGAGCTGAATAGGCACGAGTTCACGGACGCCGAATGGCGTCGCCTGTTGGACGACTGGGTGGCACACCCGGCCGACGGCATCCTGGATAAGGCTCGCAAGCTGCACGACGGCGAGACGATTCACTCCGGCCAATACGCGCTGGAACTGGAAGACGGCGCGATGCGGAACATCTACCTAGTGGATCGAGCAAACCCGCATCGAAACTCGCTGCAGGTAATCAACCAATACGTCGCGGAGGCCGTGGCTTCGACAGGCTCAACCATCGTGGGCAAGAGCAGGCAGAACCGGTTTGATGTGACGATTCTGCTCAACGGTTTACCGATGGTGCACATTGAGCTGAAGAGCCGCCACCGGGCGCTCTCGGAGGCGTTTAGGCAGATCAACCGGTACGAGCATCAGTCATTCCAGCAGGGCAGGCGGCTGTTTGGTTGGGTGCAGCTGTTTGTCATTTCCAACGGGGCAGATACCAAGTACTACTCGAACACTACCGATGCTGCTGAGAAGCGGGATTTCGACTTCACCAACTACTGGGCTGACGTCAAAAACACGCGCATCAAAACGCTGCCGGACTTCACTACGCACTTCCTGAACCGGCACACGCTGCTGGCGGTGCTGCTGCACTACACGCTCCTCACTGCCGAGGATCGGCTGCTGGTGATGCGCCCGTATCAGATCGCGGCCACCGAGGCGATCCTGACCAAGGTAAATTCGGCGATCAACTCGCGGCTGCTTGGTACCAGGGAAGCGGGCGGCTACGTCTGGCATGCCACCGGCTCGGGGAAGACGCTGACATCGTTCAAGGCAGCCAAGCTAGCGGCGGCGATGCCGGAGATCGCCAAGGTGTTATTCGTCGTGGATCGTAAGGATCTCGATGCGCAAACAATTGCCGAGTACAAGAAGCTTGAAGCGGATGTGGTGACCCAAACCCGCAACACCGAGGCGCTTCGCAAGCAGATCGAAGACCCCGACCGGCCCATCGTGGTGACCACCATCCAGAAGCTCTCGCGGTTCGTGGAGAAGCACAAGGGTCACGAAATCGCGGACAAGCCGGTAGTCATCATCTACGACGAATGCCACCGCTCGCAGTTTGGTGCCATGCACGCCCTGATAAAGCGATACTTCAAGAAGTACGCACTGTTCGGATTCACCGGAACGCCAATCTTTGCGGAGAACGCCGGGCCAGGCGACCGCACCACCACGGACACCTTCGGTACCCAGTTGCACACCTACACCGTGGTTAATGCCATCGGGGATGAGAACGTGCTGGGCTTCCTGGTGGAGTACAACGCGACCAAGGTGACCGATCAGCCCACCGTGACCCTGACCGAAGATGACCTTCGGCGAGACGAGCGCATCGCCAAGGTGGTGCGCTATGTGCTGGATCAGTACGGTAAGAAGACCAAGAACGGCGCCTTTAACTCGTTGTTCGCCACCGCCAACATCAAGGCGGCGAGAGCGTACTACGAGGAGTTCAAGCGACAGCAGGCCCACCTGCCTGCCGAGCAGCGGCGCAAGGTGGCGATTATCTACTCCGCTCAGGCTGTAGACGGTGATGAATCGATCACCTCGACCGCCGGACTGGAGGAATCCGACCGAGCGTTCCTGGATGAAGCCATCGCCGACTACAACGCCATGTTCGACTGCAACTATGACGTGGGCGATGACTTCACCCGGTACTACATGAATCTCGCCGACCGGTTGAAAGGCCGCCCGTCGGCTGGGGTGCGTGGCGAGCTGGACATCGTGATCGTGGTCAACATGATGCTCACCGGCTTCGACGCTCGCATGCTCAACACGTTGTGGGTGGACAAGAACCTCAGGTACCACGGTCTGGTGCAGGCGTTTTCCCGCACCAACCGTATTCATGGCCGGGAGAAGGATCACGGTCATGTGGTGACCTTCCGTGACCTGGAGCAGCAGGTTGAGGATGCGATGCGCCTCTACGGCGGCCAGCACGCCCTAGACGTGTCGATCATGAAGCCCTACTCGTTCTACCGAGCCGAGTACGAGAGCCAAGTCGCGGCACTCGTCGGCAACTACCCGTTGCCGCTAGACATTATTGGTGAGAGCAACGAGCAGGAGTTCATCAAGCTATTCGGCCAAGTCCGCCGGCTGCTGCACCTGTTGACCTCGTTCGACGATTACTACGACGACCCAGTGCTGCTCACGCAGGCCGACATTGACGAGTACACCGGCGAGTACATGGGGCTCTACGAGAAGTACCGGGATCGTGACGACGACACCGACGACGATAGTCCCGGACACGAGCAGCTAACCTTCGAGATCGAACTTATCCGCCACGTCGCCGTCAATGTCGATTACATCCTCAACCTGATCGGCACCGCAAAACCCGCCGACCCAGAACCGTGGGTCGATAAGGTACGCCGGACGGTAGACGCCTCACCGGACCTGCGCGACATTCGTGACCTGATACTGATGTTCTGCAACGTGGTGAATCCGGAAGGCGACATTGCGGCCCAGTGGCAGGAGTTCATCACTACCAGGTCAGACGCTGAACTCGGCGATCTAATCTCCGCACATGGCCTGCGGCCCGAGGCCGCTCGCGCCTTCATGAAAGACGCTTGCCGGAGCGGTGAGATGCGCACCAGCGGCACCGACATAGTGCGCATCATGCCACCCGCCAACCCCTTCGCCGATGATAGCGAATCCGCCAAAGGCCGCATTGTTGAGGCCTTGCAGGAGCACTTCGACCGCTTCGACCACGCCAAAACCGGCGTCCCCCTCTACGGCGTAGACCTCATGTACCCGACCACGCCCATGATCCAGGTGGCCCGACCCCTGCCGCATCACGCCGAGGAAGACTCGACGCTCATTGAGACCCCGGCGCAAGAAGCGGTAGAGGTATAGCGCCCACCAGCGTTGGACCCTGTCCGCTCAGCAGCAGGATGGCATCAAGGAGGGTGTTTAAGCGTGAACGTCGAAGGGGCATCCGGTACTCGCGGTGGAACTATGGCTGATGAATATATAATCTGCTTCCAGCTAAATTTAGCTCGATGGAAAAGATGTTGTTGCGCTTGGTTCTGGAACAATTGGAATTCGATCTAGAGCAATTCGCGTGTACCCCATTCTGCGAAGGTCGCGCACCGTCTGACTTAGTGAAAGTCGGCTGAAGAATGGGAGCCAATCCACTCCCGCCGCTTTCGTGTTGGCGATAACTGCATACGTAATTGTCAAGTTGGCTCGGTTCAGCCTCTCGGCGGTTTCGGGTATATGCAAAAGCCAAGGTGAGGGGTCCGCGACCCCTATCTGCTCTGTGATGGCTTTTCGTATTTGGCGGCGCGCATCAGCATCCGCTATGGATTCTGCAGAAGCTCGCCCTTGCGCAAAGAGGTGGCTTAAGGTTGCGGACTGCGTCTTTCTTTTCACGTGAATCAGAGAACCGTCTGTCGCCATGAGGTCGCAGAATTCCAGTTTGCTGTTTGCCCCGATTGGTGCGACCAGCTTCTTGTCAAGAAGTGCAAGGTTGGACTGTGCATCCGCAACCCGTTCGTTATATGCGCCCTCGTGTTCACCAACGAACGCTGGGGGAAGGGCGAGCGCGGAGGATGGCAGTGCTTGAATTTCGGCATCTACTGACTTTACTAGACTGTCGTTCACTTCGAACCAATGGCCTTCAATCAGAGCGTAGAGCGCTTCGTTGAATCGTTGTTCAGATACAAGGCATTGGTGCAGCGACCAGCGATTATCCGCAGGCCCGCCTCGCAGGTAAGTTACTGACACTTTGCGCTTTTTGAGAAGCGAGCTGGAAAGGCTCGGTAGTTCCGAACTGATTTCATCAAGGTAATCATCAAGGTCCAATTCCGGAAACTGTTTCTTTCTTGCGGTTGGCGCAATTGAGAAGTAATCGATGTCTTCCCAGCGAAGGTTCTCTGGCATTGCCAAATGAGTTGTGGAGGTATTTCGATTCTGTAGTTGGGTGACCAGTAGTGAATCAAGGCTGCTTGTCAAGGCGGGGTCTTTGACTTCAGCAAGCTGGTCAATCCAGGGAAAGGATGCGCGATAGCTCTTGCTTTGATAACTTCGCTGGAGGTCACGAAGTAATGCAGGCATTGAGTCAATAGGCTCATCGAAGCCAAGAACCAGTGCGTCCGCTCCGCTGATGCTTTTATATTTAGATCCTTGCTTTGTGGCTCCTGTAACTGCTCGGAGTATATCTCGATGCACGTCTACCCCGAAAGTAGTAAGATCTGAAGCGCGACTAGGTTGCGTGTTTCGTGAAACCACAACCTGATCGAATAACTTGGTATCCATGCTTCTGATTTGCTTATCATCGATTAGATCTAGAGCTACTTTAAGGCCAAAGCGGCGTTCGATCAATGCTTGGTTGATGAGACTTCTTCCCCACCCGAAGGGCAGAGCGTAGACCCTGTCATTGACGTTCATAAGCAACAGCGCTGAGGCCGAAGCAGAAGCTCGCATGAGGTCATCTAAGCCATCAGTGGCTATGGGCATCAAAAAGTTGGCCCATGAGGGAGGCCGTGGAGGGCTGTGCTTGGTGAAGAGTCGCCACGCGATGTTGTCCGTGTCAGCCAGAGGTCGTTCAATGAAGCCTTTGAGCGTATCAGAATCAAGAGCATCCTCGAAGGTGGCTCCCTCTGCTAACAGGTAGATAGTCAATCGCTGCGTCGACATGGTGTACTCCTCTCGCCCGTAATAGTATCGCTGCCTCTCGGTTTGGTTTGGGCGCCGCGAGGACGCGGCGCGTTGATGACATCAGTCGTGGGCAAGCTCAAGTTATCAGACAGGGATATCCGGCTCTTCTGACTTGGGGTGGAGCGGTGGTGACTAGGGGTCCGTCCGTGTAGGCGTCGAGGCATTCAGGATTGGGATCAACCAAGACACCCAGCCCGAAAGCCTCGACGTTGTCAGAGTCTACGGGGTGCGCTCGACTGCACTCACCGTCCGTGTTCCTGTCCACCCGGCCTGTGTCCTATTGCGACAACTGCGACCTGCTTGTCCATCTGCCCGGTGTCCGCGTAATCGCCGTTGAGTGCCACAACGGCCTGACCATCACTGTGGAGTCGCCTCCGGGGCTGGCCGGGTGTCCGGACTGTGGCGTGATCGTCGAGTTCAAGGGCAGACGTACGGTGGCGTCGTGGGATGTGCCGTGTTTCGGCGGTTCTTCGCGCTTGGGGGTGGGGCAGCGTCGCAGGGGTTGGGGGCGACCGATGCGAGCCTTGTGTTCTAGCGACGGTTGATCCACCAGACTGCGGCGGTGGCAATGACAGTCAGCAGAACGAAGGCGCCCGCGATCCACCATCCTGAGAATGGTAGCAATGAGAAGTCGGGCCTTAACGAGGGCATGGAGTTGTTCGGTGGAGCTAGTAACACAGTGATCCTTTCATCATCTGATCGGCGAGTTCTCGCCACGACCAGTACCATACGACCGGCCACTGACACAAACGACAAGAGTGAGTTCTGGTGCGCTCCGTCGTTGGGTTTCCGACGAGATTGCATTTTGGCGATCTAGTCGAGGTCTCCGGCGAACGACACCACCTCGCTACCCAACAACTGCTGTTCTGTCATGTCGTGATTCTTCGCCCATCCCAGACCAAACCCCGGAGAATCACGCCAAACCACTCACACACTCAACCAGACAGACTCCAGCATCCGGGGCAACTGGGGAACCAACTCAGCGACGGGGAATGCCTCGTCGCTCGGCAAGGTTGGGGCAACCGATTCGCCTCAGGCTTCACGACCACAAGGCCCCACAAAGACGCCTACGGCGGCTGAAACACCATCGACACGCCCGGGCGCAGACACACCTTCTTGCCTATAGCCCACGAACACAGTCGGGCAGTCCCGGTAGGTGTTCTCCATCCCCCAGGCCACAGACAAGGTAGGCGATTGCCGCGTCAGCTATGTCGGCCTGCTCACGCAATGAATCGACTTTCACAGTCATGTAGTGAGACTTGTCACGTTTGGGATGTTGGTGACAGTCGGAGGCTGATCTCCGACGATGTAGACGTCGTCGTCGAACGGCGAAAGCCCGTCGAGAGGCAGTTCAATGACGCGGGCCAGCATGTGCTCAAAGGGCTTGCCGCTGCCGATTTTGGCCGACTGGATGGACGCGATGCGATTCTCGGACTCGGAAGCGTTGCGCCAGGACAGGGTGCGGCCCGACTTGTTCGCCACCTGATCGAGGAACGCCCGCTGCGCTCGTCCGTTACCCTCGCGGAAGGGATGAAGGTCATTGATCCGGGCGAGCAGTTCAGCGATGTGTTCGACGAACACCTCGTCGGACATTGCCCAGTCGCCGTAGGAGAAGATCGTAGACGTAAGGATCAGTTGTCACCGTGAGACCTCAGCACCTCTGTGATGAGCTCGTCGATGGTCTTGGTGCCGTCGATGAGAGAGCGGCCTAGTTCTATATCGCGTTCGGTCGGCTGCATCCCTTCGAGCGCGAGCGATGCAAACGTGTCCACAATAGCGTCATGCCGCTCAACGACGGTGCTTAACGTGTTCAAAGCAGCCTCCTTTTCATTCTACCCGCGGATACGGCGAAACCCCGGTCTCCGAGGAGCCGGGGCGGGTCTCGTGGCATGCCGCGAGACTTTGTGTTCGCTTGTATCAACCAGTGAACCGTGACCGTGCGTTTTCGTAGGTCGCAGGGTGTCCAGAGGGGGACTTGAACCCCCACGCCCTAATACGGGCACTAGCACCTCAAGCTAGCGCGTCTGCCAATTCCGCCACCTGGACAGGTGACACGTCAGCGGCCAGGGCCGCCCCAGTGCGGAGAAAAACCTACCACAGCGACAAGGGGCAAGAAAATCTCTTGCATGACCCTGGTGAGCATGGGAGGGTGGTAGACGTTCCCGCGAGGAGTTCGCGTGTGAGAGGGGACGGCCCCCGAATGAGAAGGACAGTGAGTTGACGGACACTCCGAACGTCGCCTAACCGGCGCCGAGAAGGCGCCACCTCGCCCGGAAGACCGGGTGGATCGTCGACCCTTCGGAGACCCTCATGCTCAAATCCTCAGTTGTTCTGCGCGACCTCACCTTCTCCTGGCCCGATGGCGCCACTCCCATTGCAGGTGTGTCCGGCGCCTTCAGCGGTGGTCGCACCGGTTTGGTCGGGGCCAACGGCACTGGAAAATCTACCCTGCTGCGCCTCATCGTCGGGCTGCTTGCCCCGACGTCGGGCAGCATCGCGGTTGACGGCGTCGTTGATTACCTGCCGCAACGCCTCACTCTCGACACCTACCTGACCATTGCCGATCTGCTCGGTCTGCGCGCTCAGATCAACGCGGTGCGCGCCATCATCGACGGCGATGCGCGCCCCGAACTGTTTGACATAGTCGGCCAAGCCTGGGATGTCGAGGAACGCGCCGTCGCCGCGCTAGGCGCCCTTGATCTACCCGCAGACGTGGATCGACACGTCGGCACCCTTTCCGGCGGTGAGGCCATGCTCACCGCCGTCACCGGGGTGCAGTTACGCGGCGCCGATGTGGCTCTGCTGGACGAACCCACCAACAATCTCGATGGCGCAGCACGAGAACGCCTGTATGTACTCATCAGGCAGTGGCGTGGCGCCTTGATCGTCGTCTCCCACGATCGGGAGCTGCTGGAACTGGTAGATGAAACCGCCGAACTTCGCGCCGGGACGCTTACCACCTTCGGCGGCACCTACGCCGCCTACGAGGAGCAGTTAGCCGCGCAGCAGGAGGCGGCTCGCCGTAACTTGCGTGATGCCGCGGCCACGCTGCGTAAGGAAAAAGCGGAGCGGATCAAGGCCGAGGAACGGATCGCGCACTCGGAGCGACGCGGGCGCAAGGATGTAGCCGAGGCACGCTACGCGAAGATTGCGATCAACAACCGGCGCAACTCCGCCGAAAAGTCGCAGGCGGCCCGCCGAGGCCAGGCCAGCGCCAAGGAGGAGGCCGCCCGCGCGGCCGTGGACATCGCCGAGCGGGCCATCCGCGACGATGACCGCATCACCATCGACCTGCCCGATCCGCAAGTGGCCGCAGGTAAACGCATCGCCGATCTGCCCGGCGGCATCGTCATTCAAGGTCCAGAAAGGGTGGCGCTAACCGGACCAAATGGATCGGGCAAAACGACGCTGCTAAGAGCGTTGCTTGCCTCGGGGGAGGTGGGGGCTGAGTCTGGCGACTTCAGCCGCTTCGCTCCTTGTGCGCAGGATGACGCGGGTAACAGGCAGGGGACGAAGTTGCTTACGGATCGCGTGGCTTATTTGCCGCAGCGGCTTGACCTGCTTGACGATGGCGATACGGTACTCGAGGCGGTCCGCAAGGGCGCCCCTAACGTAACACCGGGAGAACTACGCAATCGTCTGGCTCGATTCCTGATCCGCGGTGACCAGGTGACGCGGCCCATCGCCTCGCTTAGCGGCGGCGAACGCTTCCGGGTCACGCTGGCTCGGTTGTTGCTGGCCGATCCACCCGCGCAACTGCTGATCTTGGATGAGCCGACCAACAACCTCGACATCGCATCTACCGACCGGTTGGTCGAGGCGCTGGCCGCCTATCGAGGCGCGCTGCTGGTGGTCAGTCACGACCGTTCCTTCCTCAATCGGCTGGGCCTCGACACGGAGTTGGTGCTTGATGAGGAGGGACTGCGGCGGGCGCGGTAACGTCTAGGCCGTGACCATTCCTGAATCGATCACCAGAGCTATCGAATGGTGGAAAGCCTCGCGCCTGGGCCGGTCGCTGGCCTGGTACGGGCAGCAGAACGGCAGTCGGCTCTGTGGTGGCATCGCCTACTCCGCCCTGTTTTCGCTCTTCGGCGCGCTGACCATCGGTTGGACGCTGTTTTCCCGCTCGCTCGGCGCCGATCACGATCTTCGTGACGCCGTACTCGACCAGGTGAATCAGTGGGTGCCCGGTCTGGTGGGGGAGGGCAGCGGGTTCATCATCTCCCCGGACACGCTGATGCTCGGCGGCGGATTTTCCTGGACGGCGCTGGTGGCGGGCGTCGTGCTGCTGTTCGCGGCCATCGGCGTCATGGGCGCATTGCGCTCGTCGGTGCGGGCAATGTTTGGCCTGCAAACCGCGAAAAACAACGCGATCATGGCTAAGGTGTGGCAGCTGGTTGGCTTCGTGTTGCTGGGCGTCGGCATTCTGGTTTCGGCGGGCACATCGGTGGCGATTCAGGCAGTAGGAGGTGTGATCGAGTCTTGGCTGGGCGGCAATCACACCGTGGCCTGGCTTATCCGGCTGGTAGGTGCGCTGCTTGGCGTGGCCATAGACGCGGCCGTAGTGGCCGGAATCATCGTTGTCATTGCCGGGGCCAGACCTCGCCGCCGCGACCTGCTGATCGGGGCGGTGGCCGCCGGGGTGGTCGCCGGGACGCTGCGCTGGGTGGGTACCACCGTTATCGTCGGCGCCTCGGCTCGCAACGCCCTGCTCGCGCCCTTCGCGGCAATAATCACCGTGCTAGTGCTGGTCAACTTCCTGGCACGGGTGCTGCTAACGGTATGCGCCTGGATGCAGGATCCTCAGATCCAGCCGCCGTCGGATCGTGCCGAATGTGTCAGATCGTGCGCTAAATAACACGATTCGACCATTTAGGCACGATTTGACGGAGAAGGTAGGGGATGATGGGGGGATGAATCCATTTGATGCTCCTTCCACATTGCCCTATGAGCTGCCCGACTATGCGGCCATTAAACCGGAACACTTCGAGTCGGCCATCGTTGCGGGCATGGCCGCGCATCTGGCCGAGGTTGAGGCCATCGCCGCCAATTCCGAGCCGCCCACCGTGGCTAACACCCTGGAGGCCCTGGAGCGGGCTGGACAGCCGATGACGCGAGCGCTACTCGCCTTCTACAACCAGGTTAGCGCCGACACCACCGAGTTCTTGGCGGATGTTGAAGAGCGGATTGCCCCACAGCTCGCCGCTCATCAAGACGCGATATTGATGGATCGTCGGCTTTACGCGCGCTTTGAGGCGCTGGCCGCAGAAGCCGACTCGCTGGAAGCGGACACCGCCTACCTATTGCAGACGCGCCTTACCGAAGGCCGCCGAGCCGGCGTTAATCTCGACGACGAGGCACAGGCCAGGCTGCGGGAGATCAACGCCCGGCTGACCACGCTGGAGGCCCAGTTTGGTCGCAAGCTGCTGGCCGGAGAGAAGGGCGCGGCCATCGTCGTCACCGATGAGTCCGAGCTGGCTGGGCTAGCCGAGGACGCCAAGGCCAGCGCCCGCGCCGCCGCGCAGAGCCGCAGCCTGGACGGCTGGCTGCTGGAGATGCAACTGCCCACCGGTCAAGAGGTTATCTCTTCGCTGACCAACCGCGACCTGCGCGAACGCGTGCAGCGCGCCTCGGAATCTCGAGGTGCCACCGGGGATGAGAACGACACTCGCGAGGGCCTGTTGGAGACCGTGCGGCTGCGGGCCGAGCGTGCCCGCCTGCTCGGCTATCCACATCATGCCGCGTACGTCGCCGAGGATGGCACCGCGAAAACGGCCGAGGCCATTGAGGCAATGCTGACTCGGCTTGCCCCCGCCGCCGTGGCCAATGCGCGCGCCGAGGCCGTAGACATCGAGGCCGCCCTACGGGCCGACCATCCCGACGCCGAGTTGCGAGCCTCGGACTGGAGCTTCTACGCCGAGAAGGTACGCAAGGCCCGCTTCGACCTCGATGACGCCCTGCTGCGCCCCTACCTGGAACTCGAACGCACGTTACAAGACGGCGTGTTCAACGCCGCCACGCAAGTTTTCGGACTCTCCTTCGTGGAGCGCTCCGACCTGGTGGGCTATCACGATGACGTGCGGGTTTTTGAGGTCTTCGACTCGCCCGAGCCGGGGGTACCGAATGAGGGTCTGGGCCTGTTCCTGGCCGATCTTTTCACCCGCGAAACCAAGCGCGGCGGAGCCTGGATGAACAACCTGGTCGATCAAAACACGCTGCTTAGCCAAAAGCCCGTCGTCGTAAACAACCTAAACATCGTCAAGCCGCCGCCGGGCAGCCCCTGCCTGCTTAGCTGGGATGAGGTAATAACGCTCTTCCACGAGTTCGGCCACGCGCTGCATGGCCTGCTCTCCGATGTGCGCTACCCCTCGCAGTCCGGCACGGAGGTGCCGCGCGACTTCGTTGAGTACCCGAGCCAGGTAAACGAAATGTGGGCCTGGGAGCCGACCATCCTGGCCGCCTACGCCGTACATCACGAGACGAGGGAGCCGATGCCGCGCGAATGGATCGACCGGATGCTCGCCTCGCGTCAGTTCGGTGAGGGCTTCGCCACCACCGAATACCTGGCCGCCACCCTGCTTGACCAGGCATGGCACCGCCTCACCCCCGAGCAGGTTCCCGCCGCCATCGACGAGGTGATCCCCTTCGAGCAGGCCGCGCTGGCCGCCGCCGGGGTTGATTTCGCGCCAGTGCCGCCGCGCTACCGCACCACGTACTACAACCACATCTTCGGGGGCGGCTATTCCGCTGCCTATTACTCGTACATCTTCTCGGAGGTGTTGGACGCCGACACCGTGCGCTGGTATGAGGAAAACGGCGGCCTGACTCGCGCGAACGGTGACGCTTTCCGCCGCAAGCTGCTCGCCCGCGGCGGTTCCCAAGACCCGCTAGCCTCATTCCGCGATCTACGTGGGCGCTACGCAGACATTACCGCCCTGCTAACGCGGCGGGGCCTGGCCGCTTGATAACCCCAAACGGCGCGCCCTGAATGACCACATGTCGCAATGTGTGCAGGTTTTGCGCGTTCTGAGCGTTCGTTTCGGCGGATGTTGCCGACAGCTCGTATCGTGTTAGGCATGGTGAGACACAGCAAGGTGACGGCCAAGCGCAGGGTGCCAGTAATTAAGGCTATCGCCCTGACCGTCGCGTTCTTGATGGTTTCCGTGGGCAGCGGGGTGTTGGCGGCTGGGCTGCTGCTCCCGATGGCTCAGGCGGCATACCAGGCCACGGACGTGGCAATGCAGGTATTTGACGAGCTGCCCTCGGAGATGGAGCGCGCCCCGATGGCCGGGGTCACCACCATCCACGCCGCAAATGGCGAGATAATCGGCCGGTTCTTCATCCAGAACCGGATCGAGGTACCCCTCTCGGAAATTTCTCAGGCGATGATCGATGCCGTGATCGCCATTGAGGACGAGCGATTCTTCGAGCACAACGGGGTTGACGCCCGCGCGGTGGGCCGCGCCCTGATGACCAATGTTCAGGGTGGCAGCTTGCAGGGTGCCTCAACCATCACCATGCAATACGTGAAGAATCGGCTAATCGACGCGGCCTACCAGGTGGGTGACCGGGATGCGATGGAGGATGCTCGCCGCCAGGACTTGCCGCGTAAGGCCCGCGAGATGCGCATGGCCATCGAGATCGAAACGATCCTGACCAAAGAAGAGATTCTTGAGGGCTACCTAAACATCGCCCAATTCGGTCGCCGAAACATCCACGGGGTGGAGGCCGCCGCGCGGTTCTTCTTCAACACAACGGCTGCCGAACTGACCGTGGTCGAGGCGGCGACAATCGCCGCCATCACGAACGCGCCCAGCCGCTTCGACCCCGAGTCGCGTCCGGCAGAGGCCCAGCGCCGCCGCAACCTGGTGCTGATGCGGATGCGGGAAAACGGGATGATTACCCCGGCCGAGTACTCTCGCTACCGGAACATCCCCATTGAGGACACCTTAGACATCACGCCGCTGCCGCGTGGTTGTCAGATGGCCGGGGAAACCGCATTCTTTTGTGACTACGTTTACCGGACGCTGATGACCAACCCTGTGTTCGGTGAGACGCAAGCGGAGCGGGAGAACCTGATCTACCGTGGTGGCCTGCGCGTATACACCACCATTGACATGGAGTTACAGGAAATAGCTCAAGAAGAGCTGGAGCGGCGCGCCCCGCAGGGTAATGACGCGAACATCCAGGCGGCTCTCGTTTCGGTGATTCCTGGCGACGGTGCCATCGTGACTATGGTGCAGAACGTGCCGTTCGACAACAGCATGAGTCCCCCCGACGGCTACACCGCCATTAACTTCTCCGTGGGTCACCAGCTGGGAGCCTCGGGTGGCTTCCAGACAGGTTCGGTGGCCAAGAACCTGGTGTTGGTCGAATGGCTGCGCTCCGGTCGCACGCTGTTGGAGCATGTGGATCAGACGCGCCGGATGCGCAACACGTCCGAGTTCACCAGTTGCCTTGGCCTGGCTAACCAACAATGGGATCCGCGCAATGCCGGAAACTTCGGCAGCGGCCCCACCACGGTGCTGCGCGCCAGCTACTGGTCGATTAACACCGCCTTTGCCGACATGGCCATGCATCTCGACCTTTGCGATGTGCGCGATACCGCCTGGGACATGGGCTTTAGGCCAAGTTCTACCCGTCTTGGGGGAATCATTGAAGGGCGGCAGCCGACCATCAACGACATTGAGGTGCTGCCGGCCATGTTCCTCGGCACTCAGTCATCCACCCCGCTCGATGTGGCCACTTGGCATGCGACCTTGGCGGCTCAGGGTGTGCACTGTGAACCCTATGCGATCACCCGCGTGATTGATCGAAATGGTCGCAATCTGCCGATCCCCACATCAACCTGCAACCCCCACGCCCTGGAGGCGCGGGTGGCGAACACCACCACCTACGCGCTGCGCTACACCCTGACCAGGGGCACGGCTAACCGCGTCGGTGGCCTGTCTGGGGGTCGTCCCTCGGCGGGTAAGACGGGCACCAGCCAGAACGCCAGCCAGACCTGGTTTGCCGGGTACACCCCGCAGCTATCTACCACCGTGTGGGTTGGCTCGGCCTTCGGTGACCAGCGGAATCACAATGTGACTCTCGGTGGGCAGTTCTTCTCCCGGATGGGTGGCGGCGTGAACTCCGCGCCCATCTGGGCGGCTTTCATGAATCGCGCGCTGGCCGACGAGCCGGTCATTCCCTTCCCGCCACCGGACCGCGACTTGGTGGGCGTCTACGTGCCGATCCGTCCGGAGGAACCCGACGAGGGTGATGGCGGTGGCGGCGAAGGTGGCGGAGGTTATGCGCCGCCGCCACCACCACCGGCGGAGGGCGGCTATGGCGGTGACTGACCTGCTTACCGCCGAGGCCGAGGTCGCGGGCATCTGCCAAGCCCTGCTGCGGATGGACACATCCAATTACGGTGACGACTCTGGCCCTGGTGAACGCGTGGCGGCCGAGTACTGCGCCGAGCTGCTTACCGAGGTGGGGCTGGACGTCGAACTCTTTGAGAGCCGCCCCGGACGCGCCTCCGTTGTCACCCGGCTACCGGGCGCCGACCCCTCCCGCCCGGCCCTGGTGCTGCATGGGCACACCGACGTGGTGCCTGCCGAGGCTTGCGACTG
>Ga0131853_10013457_pt1 | contig 15001 bp, 11 predicted proteins | sample TergutLab28metaG_FD_92764 | JGI IMG/M metagenome (GOLD analysis project Ga0131853, IMG submission 92764) | Labiotermes labralis P1 segment gut microbial communities from Petit-Saut dam, French Guiana - Lab288 P1 (version 2) (version 2) | ecosystem: Host-associated > Arthropoda: Insects >... | reverse complement strand
TGGTGGGGTGGGAGGGGGAGGAGCAGTTTTAAAAGTTTAGAACACGGGGGCGAAAACGGTTTTGGTTTGTTGGGGGAAGGGGGGGGGCCCTTTTATGGGGGGGGGGGGGGGGGGGTCAGTTCAGTCGACAACTGGCAGTCGAGGTGTGCGCATCAGCAGTAGTAATGGTAGTAATGCTGGATACACCATGTTCTGAGGTAGAGTGCAAGACTACTAGCTACCCACTCTACTCGCATGTTTCCCCTTCACTTCCCCTACCGCGCGTCACCGTGTGCCATCAGGTTTCAACTGGACTCTACGACCTACGCTGCTTTCTTCTCGGTAGACGAAAACTAAAATGTGGGTTACTGAAAAATAATGGAGTAGCGGAAGCTTAATTAAGTGAGAATTCAGTTTTTAATATAACCCTTTGGAGCACAGTGGTAGCTACTTCCAGGACTTCTTTCAACGCTGACAAGTATACACTACCTTTTGACCGTGCAGTGTATTTATGTGATCAGTGTCGTTTGCACCATAATGACAAATTGTGATTTCGGCGGTAAAGAACCTTCGGGTTCTGCTTTCAAAGAGTTGTTTAATTAGTAGGATCGATATAGGTCAGCGGGGTAGCGTTTTATGAAGTTGAGGGGTGGGTGTAATAGAGCTACAATCGTATTCAGTGTCAGGATATGGTGTTAGCAACGTTAAACCTTCAGATTGTGCTACCAGGGACTTGGTTACATAAAAAGAAGGATCTTACGTAGATAGGTTGTGGGGACTGCAAGTGGAATGAAGTGGCTCAGGCTCAATATAGTATTTGTTATGAGCGATGCTGACACTTCAGGAAAACAGCATCTAGTGAAACATTTTCTGCGGCTGGCAGTCTGTTGAATGTGGCTCAGAATCGTGAGGAATGGCGGCTACACAACGCTTTTTACGTCATACACAGGCGTGTAAGGAAGCACGCAATTCGATTCGACCTGCCTATTAATTTTTGGATTAATACTAGCGACTTGGTACATTTTTGCAGGGGATGGCTTGCCGGCGATGTGAGCGCCATGTGATGACAGTCACAAGATGTCGGAGTACTCCGTTCTTTTCTTGCGTTGTTCCGCAGTAATGTAGTAGCCTGTGCCACAGGTAAGACCGCGACACACGCCTAGTAATTTGTTGTTGGAGAGAATGCTCTTGTAACTTTTGGAACTGAAGAAGAGTAATTCGTTGAATGAATGGTAGTCTGAAGTGCGTTGTTAAGTGCAATGGTAATAATGTGTATCACCTTCGGGTTCCACAAAATGCAGGGGATTTCTTGACTAGCTGAAGATCTTTGAACTTCTCGAGAAGGACTCTGCTCCATGGAGGATGTTGTGTTTCGTTAAATATTCTCTGCATCGAAACAGGTTTAGTAGTGTCAGACATAACGATTAGGCAGTTCAAACGTTATCCCTTCTGACTTGTATTCCGGAGGTTTCCGGTTCGAATGTTGACAGGGATAACAAAAATTCTGATTTTCTTCATGCTTTTACTCAGTCCATCCAGGTAAATGCTGGAAAAATACCTAAAATCGACAGTGACTGTTTTTTTCTACGGTGTTTTCAATTCGTTGTTTCATATGATACATTAATTCGACATTCGTAGCCTGTATTACTGATGGCGTGAGTAAATATGTTACAAATTAAACAACACAGTTTTGAAGATGAAACGTGAAGGGGTATGGGGACGAACAGAACAGAATATTCAAATAGACAGCCGAGGGTAAAAGGTAAAAAGGTAAAGTTATCCCTGTCTGTGTCATAAGGACATATAGCGGGAGTAGAGGTATGACTCCATTCATTTTCAACCTCGTCACCAAAAGGTGGTGAGTATACAACTTCACGTTCCGACCGCTTTACCCCGTGCAAAGAACCACGGTACAGTACCAATGGAATAAGAAGCTGACATACAACAGTACGGTCCGTTTCAAGGGACTGGCACTTCTTATGCGATATATTGCTGTCCAAACCAAGAAGGTAAAGCATTGACTCAACGCCTGTTGGCGAACTCGGAAGTCTGTTAGTCGCCTGACTAATCACATAATTCCCCGTCTCTTAAGAAATCCTACTGCTCGTAACCGTATCCTTCACATGTTATAATCCTGACCAAATAAATCAAGTCCACACACTCGTTTTTCTGTAAGATGCAGTTCTCTATTCTGTCATCTGTCCCTAGTTCTGTCAGGCTGTTTTTTCTTTAAGGCTGTCCGATGGAAATGCATGAATTTCTCGTCCGCCCGCTTCATCCTCCTTGATTTCATCACTCTAATACTACTTGGTGAAGAGAAGAAACTATAAAGCTTCTCATGAATTTTTTCCAGCCTTCTGTTATTTCCTGTTTGGCAGGTCCATATATTATCCTCACAGGGTCGGCTGAAAAGTTTTGTACCGCTGTAGACAAAGCTCAGGTTTTCTACTCCCCGCTGTAACTCGTTTTCCAGCGTTTACAAAGGAAATACGTACTTTATTCCTGTTTCCTGAATTTTCCGCCCAAATTTTGTCTCTCTCACTGACACCTAGTTCTCAAACATCCTTGTTCTTTCCTCTTCATTCCTCCACTTCTCCGTATTTATTTATCGCCGCGAATACCGATATGAAGTCAGAGTCCCGAACACATGCGTGTCAATCTTCTCCTACAATAACAGAAACAATAACAATAACGTGATAGATACACCGAGTTTTACACCCATATAACAGGAGCTACTGTAGTTGAATCAGTATTTTTGTGGACATAAAATAATAAACCAAAGCGAGTGAATGGCATTCGAAGAGACTGTTTATTGTATAAGAAAGCTTTCACTTTAAAGACACTCACACAGCGTTTTGAGCTGAACAATAATAAACACCAGCATTAATGACTTTCATTCATGCACACTCCAAATTAGTCTGGCTGCCCGGTTGCAGACTGTGCATACCATGACCTGATTAATTCGATAGCAGCAAAGTTCTATTGGTGTTAACGTCGCAAGGAATTTCGAAGAGGAGTGTTCGGTCGATCGTGTCAGACATTGTTAGAAAATGGCGATCAAACATTTCAGTCAAGTGACTGGACAATCAAGTTTAAAATCTCAGTAGCTATAGGATTCTAATCTTCCCCAACATTATTTCTAGACCGACGTACGTTAAAAGAGTACCAGGGGATCTTCGTCCAGGGATGGAGCGACCGGACTCGCTTGACTACAGAATACTGTCGTGTGTAAGGACAGATAATAAACTGACATGGTGTTCTCGCAGACGTGAACATTAGAATTACTGCCTCTTGGAACGTGGCCCCCTGTAGTTTCGTAGATATGTACCAAAGTCTCGGAGGAACTTGCTGCCAAGGTACTCGCCACCACATCCAAGAAGACCTTATGTTAACATCACCACGAAAATCTTAAATTAAGAGCAAATGAAAACCGAAAAGTGTTCACTACCATCCAGTGGATTCTAGATATCTTCCTTTGTCAAACTGTTTTGTCTGTCGATTTGTACTGGTGTGGGAACAAAATAACGAGCAGGGCAATTTGGATTAAAACAGACGGCAAAACAAACGCCTCGAAGAAAGTACCTTTATGGCGATTAAAGAAATAAACATTGTTGCATCGAGGTGCAGTTGGCGGTTCACTGGCCACACGTTCCAAACCCCAGACGACCTGCTTGGCAGACGTATTTGCGGACATTGCTGCACCGTTGTTTAGTCTTCCCGTATTATTGGGAACAGAGGGATTTTGTAACCCTTGTTTTGTGTGTGTGTGTGTGTGTGTGTGTGCGCGCGCGCGCGCTGCATTGTAAGGAGACGACAGGAGGATGGGGTGCGACACTATAGCAGAGTTTTGTATAACTAGGCTTGGAGCCTAAGAGGCAGGGGAATTCTTTCGACACTAGCCAGCCTGAGCACTTCGCAACAGCGAAGGTCCTCATAGAAATTAGCGGTTCTCCTTCATTCATCTCTACAACTGGATTACTCCACTGTACATCGTAGTGATTATTAACACCATTAATATCAGGGGAATGCTGTGGGTTATCACTCATTAACGACAACCACCCAACTTTCATACGTCAGCCATCCACCTTCAGGGCAGCAAATTACCGCTTGGCTGTCTGCCCGTAAAGTCTCTGTCGCCGGGTGGAACGGGGCCCAAGACCCCCTGCACAGTGACTCTACAATATGAGTTTGCAATATAGCACGCATGGGATAATGGAGCAAGACAAAACTGTTTCTATATGATTCTGAAGATGGCATATAGCTTAAGATTAATAGCCTCCGGGACTTTGACCATCGTCTGTTTCAATATCAGTAAGTTAATAAAAAGTAATAGTAAATACAATACTACATTTCGGGCTCAGGATCGGTCCACGTCTTCAGGCTAAAATAATAAGGCCTATTTAGCTGGGACCGTTAGGCACAGCTACTCCCAGTCTCTGGTGTGAATAATTCAATAAGCCAACCTTGTAGATGGTTTCTCAACTTTATTAACACTTTGAAGTCTGAAGTGTTCTTTAAATAATGTTTAAAAATTCGGTCCCTAACTCACAAAACACATTCCATCTCCCTTACAGAGACAAACTGTTTAATGCTGTTTGGGAAATAATCACTGTTTACTGTGAGAATTGTACGTAGTACTGTGGTGGGAAAAATGCACAGGTGTCAATGTTCAGACACCTGATAGGTACAGTTAGCTCAGTGCTTTAAAAGAGTTAAAATGCAGCAGGACCTGGAGACTGCAAGTTAGTGATTTTTACGTGTCGGTATTTTGATTTCAGTGGACGACTCAACAGATTAGATTGTTTCTATTAATATGGTATGGCAACGTGCGTTGGATTATGTAACAGCCTCTGGAAGTTTCTGCCTTCACATTGTGTGCTGAAAATGGCAGCCCCTTTGCTAGCTGGTGGTGGTACGGGAGAAATGGGAGTTACTAAAAATGTCTGTTGCGAGATGTTATGAGAAGAATGGTGCCAAGGGCAAACGAAACCTACGCCCCCTCTTCCCCAGCCACATACCAGATTTTCAACATGTTTACGACCACTGATCAAAACCATTAATACGTTACTGCAACTATGGCGTAACAACCCAATTTCAGGCCCTAGACTCCTCGTGGAGGGCTCTCAAAAATTTATACTTTACGGAGTTAGGCTGTTTGACTGGTGCCCTACCTCCACCCTTGAGGACCGGATTTTATTTCGGGGTTTCCTCCCCTGGGGGGCTGGCGTCGCTAAGCCTAGAGAGCTCACCCGGCCCCCTCGATTTGAGACGTGCTTCTGCTTCATCAGCTGAGCCCTGTCATGCCTTGCTGTCCGTGCCAGTAGCAGCCCTGAGCATCGTACGACCACGCAAACCTCACCGCCCACGCTGATGGGGCCTGAGATAAGGCGGTGTTTCCTGGCGAGGAAAAACCATTACGTAATTAGTATGATAATGAAAACGATAATTTTAATGTCGTTGCTTACGTCGCCGTGTGAAGCTTATTTTCCCTCTCGTTGTTTATTGTGCCCATTAGCTTTCAGATAACGATAAAAGTCATCATTTTGAGAGACGATGGGAAAAAGATAATTTAGCAATCATGGTAAGCAGGAACCCAGGAAAATCACGAAAAATTTGAATCAGATGAGGCGGTATCAGTTTTTATTTCACATATAAATTCAGTAGTGCCCCCAAACATTGCAAAAATGCCCAACGGGACGTAACACAACGCTACCAAGCGGCTGACTGCGTGCGGTGTATTGGCATGATGCAGCAACGTGCAAAAGCTATTTGCTGCTATCAGAAATACATTGAGAGGCGGAATAGCTTCTTGCTTTCAGTTTTTGTTCGGCATGTGATTGCTGTCAAGTATAAGATAGCTTGTATCTACCTGTTGCAGTTCGACGTTTATTACCACATATACACACACACACACGTAAAGTAGCAATTTGATTATTATTCCTTTTATCAAAATACGGTATTTTTTTTAAATATTTTGTTGTATTTGTAGTTAGATTGTTTTCGTGTTAAAGTCTGGCCACCTAATTATTCAAATAAGAGTATGTTCATTAATAATGATTTTTACAACATATTTAGAAATACTGGCGTCCCGTCTTTTTCGTAACTTACAATCTGACGATGTCTCTATCCAGTCCTCATTGGTGTTCTTCCGAATGCGAAGTCGTCGTGTTTCGAATCGACAATTGTAAGAACATTTCAGAAGTACTGTAAGCTAGTATGTAATAAACACATTAACATTTACAGCGTGAGATATTTAAAGTATAGAGAGTACTTTTACATACGAGCTAATTATGTTCAATAGTATAAACAACAAACTGGATGCAACAATAGCAATTTATTAGTAAATTCAATCAGCACAACATGTTTCGGGAGATAATTTCGCCCGAAACATATTGAGCTGATTGAATTTACTAATAAATTGCTATTGTTGCATCTAGTTTGTTGTTTATACTATTGTATCAGAGATGCACGGTCACACAAACATCAAGTCATAATTATGTTCAAATGTTCAATTTCATTGATTTTATCGACACTTTATATTTGCTATATAAACACGCGTCCATGCGAGATTTGTTTTACAGTTTCGGCTACCGTTGACACCCTCCTTACATGTAAATTCTTATACAGTAATAGGTTATGAAAGTTCATTTAATGCCAAATTTAAAAGGAGATTACATGTGTGAGCTGGCTTGACATTGCGTTAACATTCGCAAATAATGGTATTGACAACACTGAATAAGGTTTCCTAATATACGAAACATTTTAGTGGTTCTTATGCTTATTGGACCGTGCATCATCTTGATATTTGAATAAAGGTTGACCAACTAGATGACACTTGCTTTATTATATATTGCTCAACATGTTTCAGACTGACACTTTACAAGCGTCTGGTCCTAACTACAGACTAATTTTTTTTTTGATAGAGGCCATCTCGTCGTGTAGTAGCAAATATATGTACTTAAAACAATTGAGCATCCAGTTGTACAATGAAAAAAACATTTTTTCATCGTGCAATTGGATGCTCAATTGTTTTAACAGTTTTTTTTAACGATATGGGATCCCATAGAGTGCACGCTTATATTGTACCTTGTATATGCTCTACATTGGCCTAATGATAGCCGTTTTACGGCCGAAACGTGTAGCCCTGATGTAACTGATATTTCATTAATGTGTTGATATACATATGTTGTGTTTTAGACGGTGAAGTACAAATACAGACTATTTCCTGCGTTGAATCTCCCTGGGTTTTCTGCTTAACAGGTAACAAAATTTCTTGGGAAAAATGTGACAGTATTGGCAGTGGGAAGTGTCGTGACATGAAACAGCTGAAAGCCTGCTAGCATTCACTACCTTATTCAACACTATGCGCCTCATCCCCACAAGTTTCACATGATTGAAAGAATAGGCGAATATTCCAATTTGAAAACAGGATTTCTTTTGGGGGGGGGGGGAGGGTGGGGATAACATCCCATTGTTTTCCTTCAGTCAGTGTTTGTCTATTGTGTATCTGATCGATACAACACCATACATGATTTTATATTTATTTACTTGTCACATTCACAACGACGTTTCGGCGGGTAATTGCGGCCATCATCGGGAGAGGCGTCTACCTCAGTTCTTCCTTTTACATTATTGTAGCTCTACCCATTGATGGCAGATGCTATATTCTAATCCATTAGCCTCCCGAAAATGATAAGAACAAGAGGCGGTTTTATTATTCAGAGTGTCTTAAGGGTTTTGATACCTCACAGTCTTATAGGTGGTTACCGGCATCTCCCTATTCAGGATTGAGGATTACGTCCATGTTTGACACAAGTGATTTAGGTCCACACCCAAGTCACATACAACTGATAATCAGTCAGCTAGTCTTGGTCTTGAGTCCGTCTTGTTTCCCATGACCAAGTTTTAATATAAGTTACTGACCCTTATAGTCTTTCGGGTGTTGGGGCGTCCTTCCTGCGGCAGGACGTATCTCTCAGTTGCCAATATGTTTAGCCTTTCTCTTACTTGCTTGTTGTCACTCTGTGTACAGTAAAATGCAATGCAGCATTCACAACACAAAAGCTGAATGATACTTTACCTACGAAGCCTTTGTCAGTCTAGGCTCCGTATTTTACTTAGTTGTGCTGTAACTAGTGCTTGGGCATTTTCACTTTCGTAAACTTGACCGCCACTGTGTTTGTTTTGTGGGGTCTTGGTTTGTCTTGTCCTGTTTGGAATATTTGCGTTGTAATGATTTTATATGATTTCTTGTTGTTACAGTAGTTTGAAAAACATGTGCGATTCTCGAACTGTGTGGGTCTTGGGAAGTTGCCAGTGGTACGGGGAATCTTGTTTTGCAGGTGCTGCAGTTTCGCGAGATGGATGGATGGTGGCTGCAGATTCTCAGGCGTGGCATTCATAAGTCATTATAGATATAAAGAGGACTTTGTAGAGGGTTAGTTTAATATTAGATCTTAATCGGTCACTTTGGAATGAGGCATAGACTTATAAATATTCCGAAAGCCTTGACGTTGATCATGTTTGTGTGTTTCCTCCCTGTAACCTTTAGGTAAGAGATTACACCGATATTGACAGAAGGTATGGTCCGTCTGTATTAAGTAAAATAAGCCTGAGAGAAATAGGCTGCACGAATCTTATATTAATTGATTTTCTATGATCCGTCTCTCACATCACGACTCTGCTGGTGTGAGGTTTCGCTGTGGCTTTCTGAACACATAGCCTTCTTTGTAATATGTCGCCCATATAAGAATGTCAATGGCGAAGAAGGCTCGAGAAACACCGGGTTTTCGGGGAACATGGTTTATAGAAAGACTCTGCAGGTAGAAGGTAGGAAAAACCCTTGAGTCACCTGCAGTAGGTGTTTCGGCTTTAGGCAACACTTTGAAATGTCTATCCGAAAGAAGGGAACCAAGAAGCTTCATTATACTAACCGAAAATTATAATGTCGATAGTTTTGTAGCAAACCTAAGCTCTTTTGATACCCAATATTTTTGTTGAAATGTAAGGGCCTGTGATCGCAAGCCTCATATGTTGCAGTGTCTGGAGTGGAGACTGCGCATGTGGCGGCCACGTCGACAAAACTATTTCTTTCTAACGCTGTATGACTAACCTGACTGAGATTCTCCGTGGTTTTTCTCAATTGTACGGCAAAGGCTAGAGTGTAGTTAGAAGAAACACGACTCATTCCTCAAATCGCGAAAGCCTTCACCATTGTGATTTCCTCCTGACCTTTAGCGACCCCAGCATTTTATGTCCAAACTCCGAAACATCCATTTAACCGAATTTCCTCCCAAGGAAGTACCAGTCTGCTTGGAACCTCCTCTTACCAATGACAACAGTTCGTAACCTGAACATGTCAACGTCTTGAATCACGAGTACCATCCTGTCGGTATAGACTCATCCCCAGTAACAATTTGTGAGACCCTGTTTTCCAATTCCGCCTATTCCTACATAGAAATTGTTTTATGTAATAATACTCTGTCCCTACATAGCGATTTGCTTGTTTGTTTGTTTGTTTGTTGGTTGGTTGGTTGGAGTGTCATCCCCAGGGGAAGGAGCCGTCTTGTCCATTTCTTCAGAGAGATGATAAGAAAATTCCATGATTTGCTTAGAAATAACATGACATTCTGGTTAATGTTGTTGGCGATTATGGGACAAATAAGATGTCTGTCCATTATTCTTGACTGCATTTGGCTTCTCTGTAAAAGCTATAAATACGAGTGCTACAGACCACTGGATATTCTTTTTGAAGAGCCTATGGAGCCGGTTGGTTGCAGAACATCCATATTTCTATATTTATGATTTTTTAAAATAGTATCATTGACATTTTTACTCCGTTAATGGAATAACTTAGATTTTAAAGAGACTGCTACTGAGTGGATGATCGGGTTTCAATTCCCAGAACAGGTAGGGTTCTTTACCACCACTGTGTTCTATCCAGCCCCTACCCAGCCAGTAGACCACTGGGGGTCATTGAGCTTCAGACTGAAGCTGGCCGTTCTCTGGCAGCTGTTTCTTAGGTGTACAGTGCTCTTTCTCCATACTCTGTTTCCATTAGCATGATGTGATGATTAAATAAAGGCACAGCTTAACTTTTCACCATTAGACTTAAAAAGTTGTCTTTGTGCTTAAGTGCTATACCATGAAGGCATGTAGGAACTTAATGGGGCCTGTTTTGCCAGATTTGAAGGCTGGATGCTCTCAATAGTGCTCTGCAAGAGAAAATTTCTTACCCCAGCCAGGAACTGAACTCCAATTGTACTGAATGAGGTAAGTAACTGCAATACCTACATCTGATAGTCTGGTGTTTCATTTTTCAGATTCATTGTTTTATTGTTGATGTACTGGCCTTGGGTCTAATCAATGGCAGACAATCACACAGGCGAGGAATTGTCTGCTCAGTTCAGAGATGATTCAAGATTCTGGATACAGCGAGTGTTTGTACCCCTGGTGGTGGGGATTGGTCTCTTGGGCAATGTGATCACCATCGTGGTCTTGACACACAGAAGAATGCGCAGCTCCACTAATGTCTACCTGACAGCCCTTGCAGTGTCAGACCTTCTGTACCTTGTGTTTGTCTTCACCCTCTCTTTCAAGCATTACCCCAACATACGTGAACCCTCATGCCTGTTGTACTGGCAATATTATGGCTTTGGAATTTGGTTCACTGATGCAACCAGTAAGTATCAAACATTCTATTTTTAGGAAACAAGAATGGAACACAGTTTTTAAATATGTTATTTTAAATTATGCTGACCTCATAGGCTGTGACTGCATGACTCACTCATTCACTCACTCAATCCGTGGAATAGAGGTAATCTTGAAAAGCCCATGTTTCCTTAGCTAGTCAAAAATTCCCCACATTTTATGGAATCCAAAAGTTGTTGACCTTGTTCACCAGAGCCTGTCCTGAGCCACATGAATCCAGTGTACACCCTATCTGTCCTGTTTCTTTCATACATATTTTATAATGATTTCCTGTTTATTTCTAGGCCTTCCAAGTGGCTTCTTTTCTTCATGCTTTCACACCACATGCTGTATGCAATATTCTTGTCCCATGCATGCAACATACCTCATCCATCATGTAATCATCCTTACAATGTTTCATGAGAAGTACAAATTATGAGGCTTTTAATTATACTATTTTCTCCATTGTCCTGTCACTTCCCCTCTCTTAGATTCTGCTGTTCTCAGTATCCTGTTCAGAAACAGCCCAGTGTAGGTTCTTCCCAGTTTGTGAGAGACTAAATTCCACACCCATATAAAACAACAGGTAGATTATAATTACAGTGTTATATAGGCTTATATTAATGATTTGCAGATGCATGTGTGTTGCAGAAAAGCTAAGTGCACTGTATCCGTCACAATGCACACAGTCAGAAACTATTTTTCACTGTATTTTGTCAAATATTTGTCATATCAAGAATGTCTCACAAAGAAGTTTTATCTCATTATTTGCTGCCATGTAGAGTTCTTACCTTAATAGTTAGGTGTTATACAGACTGACTGACACTCATCAAACTTAGTTCAAAACAGTTGAAATGGTTTAGAGATTAAACTAGGGGTGGATCCAGGTTTCATGGGGCCTAAAACATACACAACTTTTGGGCCCTCTTTAAGAAAAAGAATACGAAACTACAAATTCAAAATTAGGTATGAAAGTGAATATTTATTTGGAAGGAAAAAAAGAAATCACAAGAAATTACAAATTTAAAAAAGCTGACAACTACCGCACACATCACAAAATCCAGAAAAAAACATAGTATTTTCATTAATTAACTGCCTGACACACCTCTATAATAAGGTCTTTCTTACATTTTTTGGCTGCATATTCTTTGATCGTCTGTTCATTTGACAACAATGTTGTAATATCATTTTCTGTAGAGAGAATAGAAGATAATTCAGTCTCCCCCCTCTCACTCTCTCTCCCCGTCTCCCCCTCCTTTTCTTTCTTTCTTTCTTTCTTCTTTTCTTTATTTTCTTTTCTTTCTTTCTTTCTTTCTTTCTTCCTTCCTTCCTTCCTTCTCAGGTAGCCCCCAGTGGGCCAGGGCCTCCTAATTCACGAGGTTACTAGATTATACACAATGACACACCACAGTCAGTAGGACTTCTCTGGACGAGTGATCAGCTCGTCGCAGAGACCTCTACCTGACAACACACAACACTCACAACAGACAAACGTCCATGCCCCCGGTGGGATTCGAACCCACAATCTCAGTAGGTGAGCGTGGTTGGTCGAATTTTTTTTAAATGATTGATAGACAAGTTCCTTTCAGCTTCACTACTCACTGTTGGTACATCATATAAATTTTTAGGATTGTTGTCCAATATGGAAAAATCTCCATCAAGTTTCTTTCACATGTGAGCTGTAAGATTTCAGCGCATTTCTAGGACATTGCTAGGGCTTCTTGTAGGGCCTTGGGAGGTGAACATGCAATTGAGGGATCCTGAAGCTTAAGCTTCATTAGCTTCATGGTAAATCTGTTCCTGGATGAAACACATGGGTGGGTAGCTATGACATCTGCACTGTGCTTAAATTTAACTGAATTGTTTGTCTACGTTATTAGTAATGTCATTGTCACAGCTCTTCCTTACTTTTGCAATAACAGCCTGGTCTGTTACACCCACATTTAATTATCAAAGCTGCTGTCTGCAAAAATTAATAGTACTAATACATGACATTCACTACACAGAATATGCATGAGTGTCTGCATATTTTCACGCTTATGGACTGACTTTGTGTTATTTTACCTACATCTTATTACATGCAAGAACTTACAGACACCTGTACTGAGGCCACAGAGGAATCACATGGACGGTAACAATTATGGTGCTTGAGGCTTTTCCCTTCATGACTGCTGTCTGGCCTATGATAACAAGCCCAGGACACTTGTTGACAAATGCTATTACGTGATCATGTTACCAATATTCACAAGAACAGAATGTCTAGATGACTGGAAGGGAATGTGGGGAGGTAATGGAGAAGTAAGCAAAAGAGCCTATGGGATATTTGGAGGGAGGGGTCCATTCATGGACCTGCTGTTTGTAGTCTCCATATAGATAGTTACTGTGAACCCAGGAAGTTTATTTCTTCATTTATCGCATACTTCATAATGTCTGTATGAGATACTTGGTTTTCACGATAATAAATGTGACTGTGACAGTATTAGGTGTGATATCATATGGTTTGGTAGGCAGGTAACCACATTTTGAAAGAACATTCTGCCCTCCTGAAGATGGAGATAGCAGGTTCCTGCTGTTTACCTCTGTATCTGATACATGGCATTATATCTTAGAAGATTATAATATTCATTATAATTGCTTCAGAATTTAATCATTTGATTAAATCAAGAGAGATGAGATGGGCAAGACATGTAGTTCATATGCGGAGATTACTTGTGAGGTCTGAACTGGCTAGTAGAACAATATTAAACAATCTCTATTAGATCAGTGGCTTTTAAAGGCATAAGCTGGATTGAAATGGTTCAGTTTGTCATCCATTAGCAGGCTTTTGTGAAAATTACAATGAACTTTAGATTACACCAATACAGGGTGCTTCTTGTCCAGCTGAGTAAACATTAGCTACTTGGTGAAGACCCTGCAGTTGCTTTTCTTTTCACTTTGATGATACTGTTATTCCTTTCAGCTTACACATCCATATGGCTGACTGTCTCCTTCACTGTTGAGAGGTACATTGCAGTGTGTCACCCAATGAGTGGTCGGTTGATCTGTACAGAATCTCGTGCCAAGAAAGTGATTGTACTGGTGTTCGTCTTCTGCTTTGTGACTACGGTGACAACGCCATTTGAATATGAAGCATCTGTGATTCAGGATCCTACTGACAACTCCACTCTAGTTTCTGGTGTTAACTCCACCAAAATGGCTCTCAACAACACATATCGTACAGTGTTCTACTGGTTTACAACAATCACCTTTGTATTTGTTCCTCTAATTCTTCTTGGAATTTTCAACTCATTTCTGATCCATGTTGTTCGCAAAAGCCAGCAGCAGCGGTGCAGAATGACACAGGTATGTAAGTTGAGAGAGCTGTTCCTTGAAATGTGGATATACATTCAAATGATAAATGTGCACTGAACTGGTTTAGAATTGTGTCTATATAATGTTGTACTTTTATGAACACATTTATTTATTTATTTATTTATTTATTTATTATGCATTCATTAGATCCATACATATGGATATTGAACTTGTTCAGGTTAGTATAAACTTACAATTACAAGTAGGATATAAAATTACAACATAAGTAATATAATTATACAATAAGAGACATAAGTATAAGATATGAAATACAATTATAAATAAGCAGTAAATTTATAAGAGAAAAACTATTAGACGTAAGGCATTCCATTATAAAATAAAATATGTAGTAAGCATTGTAAAAAAGACATGGGATAATCGTATAGATATTTATAATACAACTATGTTGTTACAACTGAGGTTAAACCTTATTCCCTAAAGTTAATAAATTCTTCTACATAATAAAATGAGTTTTCCATTAGGAACTTTTTAAAGGTTTTTTTGAAAACTTCTGTTTTGCTAGCTTTTTTCTTTATGGATGTTGGCAAGAGATTGTAGAGCCTTATTCCTGTGTAGTGTACACCTTTTTGGAATTTCGCCAAGTGGGGCAAAGGAAGGTGAAGGTTATGGCTATTACTGGTGTTTATTGTATACAATTCCGCATTATCTAAAAATAGTTTTCTATTGTTCACTACAAATGTTACCAGGGAGTAAATGTATTGGACACAGAGGAGTAGTATTTTTAGTTGTTTAAAAAAATCCACTACATGAATCTCTATTTTTAGCCCCCATTATTATCCTAATTGCTTGCTTTTGTAATTTGAATATATGTTTACTATTAGTAGAATTCCCCCAAAAAATCAAACTATAAGACATTACTGAGTGAAAAAATGCATAATATACCATTTTTAGTGCATAGTTTGATAAATACAACTTCAATCTTCTAATTATGAAGCATGCTTTATTTAGTTTGGGAATAATT
>Ga0131853_10013456_pt1 | contig 15001 bp, 14 predicted proteins | sample TergutLab28metaG_FD_92764 | JGI IMG/M metagenome (GOLD analysis project Ga0131853, IMG submission 92764) | Labiotermes labralis P1 segment gut microbial communities from Petit-Saut dam, French Guiana - Lab288 P1 (version 2) (version 2) | ecosystem: Host-associated > Arthropoda: Insects >... | reverse complement strand
TTATAAAATATATCCTAATTCTGCTCTCAAAGGGAACAAAAAAAATTATGGGGGGGAATGGGTGGGTGGGGGGGGGGGGGGGGGTGAGGCAGCAAGTAAGGACAAATGCCCCACCCAATATAGTTTCTACCTAAGAATAGTTTTGTTTTTGTCAGTGAAATGAAGAGAGGCAAATAAAGAAATTGGGGTGAGAGTCATGGAAAGAAGTGTATGTATATTTAAAGAATGGTTCAAACCAATCTTTTCTCTTTTCCTAACTGGACTCCTTCATAAATTAAAATGCCTAATACCCATGGCTGACTGTGCCATTGACGGTGGGATGGCCTCTCTCAAATTTATGTCCTTAAGGAAGCTTAAATACTTAAATATGATAGTAAAACTCAAAAATCCAGTAATATGGATAAAACTATATGGGATATCAAAATTAGAAAATGGTAAAATAACAAATAATGATATCAACAACATAAAAAAAAAAACACTATGCCTGTACACCATTTGCTACAATCTTGCAAGGGTCCCTTTCCGAACATTAACCCCAAATCTTTAGCATCTACAGAAGTTGCAAATGTATTTAAATCTCTTAAAGTGAAGAATTCCCATGGATATGATGAAATATCTACTAAATAATAAAAAATTATATCTCCTTCCATTAATTCTCCTCTAACGCATATGTGTAATAAATTATCACCAGGAATTTTTCCAGACCGCTTAAAATATTCAGAAATATAACCTTTGTTTACAAAAGGTGGCAAATTAAACACGTCTAATTACAGGCCTATATCACTGTTATTGTCATTTTCTAAGGTACTGGAAAAAGCGATGTATATTCAACTCCTTGAACACAATAATATTTCAGCAGAAGAACAATTTGCTTTTAGAACTAAATCAACAACCAGTAAGTCCACATACAAGCTAACTAATGAAAATTTAAAAGCCTAAAATAATAAAATGGTGGTAGCAGGCATTTTTTGACCTCAGAAAGGCTTCTGATTGTGTTAATCATCAACTCTTATTATTTAAATTGGAATTTTATGAAGCAAAAGTTCAACCAAATTATGGTTTACATCATATTTCAGTAACAGATTTCAGAGAGTCCTAATTACAAAAAATTATCTTAACTAAAATGATTTTTCTGCGTGGTAAAAAATAAAGCATGATGTTCCACAGGGATCGATCTTGGGCCTACTGTTGTTCCTTCTTTGCACAAATGATCTACCCAGAACTATAAGCAATACAGCAACCCCTATACTGCTCGCAGATGATACTAATATTCTAATCAAAAGTCCAAACCCAAATGACTTTCAAATTAATATAAATAATGCTTTCAATTGTGTCAATGAATGGCTTAAAGTAAATTTACTATCCATAAATTTTGATAAAACTCATTACATTCAGTTTACAATAATAAACCCATAACCAATACTAAAACTGCTTATGACAATAAATAAATTACAGCCACACCCAAAATTACATTTCTTGGGCTATATATAAAGGATACAGTGAACTGGACAGGTCATATTGAACATTCTAGTAGTAGTATAGTACCGTACTGTATTTCATCCTGATGAACATTTCAAAAATGATGATGGGCTCATCAAATAGAATTTTACAATACATTTTGCAGTAACTTTTTATTTTCAATCATTACTGTCCCCACCAGCCAAATATAGTACTCTTTTAGGTTTACATGAAGTTTTCATTCCCACTGTTAACCAGGTTTTACTTCTAGTGCTATTTTTTATTCTTGTTAAGGGAAAGCTTAAATAAAAGATCCTCAATTCTATATTCAAGAAACAGCAGGCATTTAGGAAACAGTTAAACCTACAGCCAATATCACTGCTATCAAATACAGTGTCTCACGTTTCAGAGTCTAATTTTGTAATTTTTCTTTGCATCTAATTCTTCTGGTAGTTAAAATGGTTATAAGGCAAAAATATTGATTTGTTGCTTATTACCTGCCTTAGGAGTCTTGTTGCTGGGATCAACAACATAATCAGACAACTTTTTACCATAAAATAATTCAAGATGGGCATCCTCCAAACTGTTACTGTATTCATTGTCAATTGGCTGCCACGAGCCATCATAGAACCATATTCCGCGGGTAATCACACACTCCTCTCCTGAGAAGTGAAAGTATACATGGCATTATAATTTATAACATGTTGCAAATAAGTAAGTAAATAAATAAATAAGCCAATAGGTAAAATAAGCTGTAACATGCATGCAAATATATACCTCTACCTGGCCAGTAGATGGAGTCACATTTACAGGTGTTTAAATCCACCTCATACATTCCACCACGCACAACAATTTTGTGCTGCTCTGGGTCTGTCTCTGCAGCACCAGCCTCACTACATTCATACCTCGAACTAACACTGTCACTACTTTCCACAGGTAAGGCACTGTGATCGATGGGTGATATATTTCCCGAATATGATTCAGATGCGTTTTCTAGGTTACTGAATGTCGTATTATAATACTGCCATTCACGATATGAATGCCTATATTTTGATTCGATTCGAAGAGAATCATAACCACTAAACTCAATCCACCGTTTATCTGAACAGCTTTTATAAAACCAACGCACTTCTTCTGGCCTGAGCTCACCTACAACACCATCTATAAGCTTTGCATCGGGTGCCGGGGGTTCCCATGCTCTAGCTGAAATACCACCACTTGGACTTATTCCGGTATCCAAAGGTGGAGAATCTTCACTATCGTAACAAAAATTCCCAGCCACAATTTCTTGCTGTGTGACATATAAAACGTCATCCCCTTCACTGAATTCGAAAACTGAGTCACTTGGACGTGATATTTCACCGAATTCTTCGTTTAAGTCATAGGCAGAATTAACACTGCCTTCATTCGATGAATTAAAATTCATTTGAACGTACGAAGGTGACAATAAATTAACTCAGCAAATCTTCCACAAGCCTAAACAACATAACTTGCGTTACTCCAGTGTCCTTACAATGCCTTACGAAACATCATAACTAGAAGCAAAGATTGAAACAAGAAAGACACTGCACATAGCTTGGTTTCATTGACGGACGCTAGTTTTATTTCATCAGTACGATTACAATGGCACAATACAAGCAACTAACGTTTTCTTCTGAACGTAAAATATGTTTTAGGGGCGCAATGTTCTTACATAAATCACTACAACTTTAAGAAAAATAACATGTTCTATTTAATGCATTGTAAACTTCTTGTTCACTGACTTCTTTGCACAACAACAGACAAAATAGAAGCTCTTACCGCATTGTTGCTCGATATTTCACACTCGAATTGTAACCAATATAGTTAAATCTCATATCGTTCTGTCGATAAATGAAACTACACCTACGGTAGTTAAAACATGCAGGTAATAATCCAACAGTATTTGCTACTGTGATGGCTTTGGAAAGCAGCAAAGAAATTGCTCCGAGGGGCATCGTGGAATAGATATCTGAAGTACTGGACAGTTCGAAATTTTCTCACATCGACAGCTTGATTTATACCCACGCCGAACAAACTGTGGTGACAGCTGCCCCACTGCAGATGAAATACTGCGCCCCTTTTCCTCGTGTACGTTAATTTGACGGGGAAATCTTCGATTTTCATGTTCGGTAGATGAAACCACATGAAGTAGGACGGCAAAGGCCAAAATTATTTTCCAGCTGCAATTTAAAACAAAACTGCAATTAAAATGAATGACGTAAAATTCATTAGCGTATTTCTGAAACGACATGACATCCCTTACCTTGCCATGTTTGTGTTACTGGATGAAGCTGGTCTGAATCTTCCTCTGTTGAATACTGCCAAGGTCACCTTCATGAATATCAGGTGGTTGCTTACTTTTTGAACCACAGAATATTTAACACGTCTGACAAAACTGCTGAGTCATTGCCGCAGGTATAAAGGCTCCAACGGTTGGGAGAGCAGTAACCAATTCAAAACCCTTATTCTCATGGCCAGGGATTTTTTTAGTATGTATGTATAGGGCCTCATCAGGTTGTGTACTAGCAGACGAATGAAAAAGCCTGACATCCTCCAGTACATTGTGTACTTATTTCTTTCATTGTTACTTATGAACACCCATACAGACACTGATCTTAAAATAAATAAACACTCCTTGTAACAAAATTGAAATGTGTAAACAGAGTAGGCACCACACACAGAGATCTTGCATGGTGGAAACTTCAGATTTCTTGATCAGTTTGTTAACTTATAAAAATATGTCAAGAAAGCACAATGGATACCTAAAAAACATCACCAATGGCTTTGTATTTAATGGACAGCCACCTCACTGACCCTCTGCCACAAAACTGTAAGACTGATTATGTGCACTCTTATATATGACTAACAATTTTAAAAGGGAACAGTGGTTGCACAGTGGTTAAGGTGCTATGCTACAAATCGGAAGGTCGCTGGTTCGATCCCAGATGGTGTCAATGGATTTTTTATTGACATAAAATCCTTCCGATCGCACTATGGCCCTGGGGTTGACTCAGCCTCTAACAGAAATGAGTACCAGGAGTATTTCCTGGGGGTAAAGGCAGCCAGTGCATAAGGCTGACAACCTACCATCATCCTGTGCCATTGTCATTAAATCTGGGAACCTTAACTTCCTGAACCCTCCAGGACTGTAACAGGACTGCTTTACATTTACCTTTTAACAATTTTAAAAAACTGTCCTTACTTCCATCCACTGTAACATGTATTGTGTCTAAAAGACTATACTTTTTCACCAGAATACACACAAAATACAGTTATATTACATTACATAGTTGCTTATAAGATTTAATTTCTTACCCTAGTACATTAATGCTGTAATGAAGTTCTATCATTACTGTAAACATAAATTTACGTGTACCTTCAAATTCACAGCAGGAACAGTACACATGCCAGAAATGTAATTGCACTCAGTGACCACAACAACCCTGTGGCTCCACCCAGCCTCCTATTCAATGAGTATTGCGGGCTATTCTCCCAATGGGAAATTAGCAAGAGTGTGAGGAGAACTTCTCAACTCCACTTAGTGCCGAGGTTAAGAGTAAGTGCAGCTGTAATTCTCCCCTCCCCCATATGCCCTCATTGTATGCACAGGGATATATTTACCTTCATCTTTACTTAACAAAACTGGGAAGGACGTACCCTATTCTGTAACACAACACACACAATTCCCCCAAACATTCTTTGCAGTTTATTAGTCTTACATGCAGTATGTTCATAACATCTTATTAACAGTTCATAATATACATACAAACGTTTATTTATGGTTTTCATAAAGAAGACTTCAGGTGATTTAATAATGTCTGAATATTGAGTCTCCCATACCAAATTTTGAAAAAACCTGTCAAACACTTTCAGTGCGATTACTACATCACAGGAAGGTGGAAAGACAAATGTGACCTTCAACAAATTTGTACATTGGCCTCCAATATAAAATTTTATTACAATTAATCCAACATCTGGCCTGGCAGTGAAAATACTTGTCACTGTTTTTGGGCAACATCATCCCATTGTGCTAAGTAATCAATAGTCAAATCCACACAAAACACAACACTCTGTATGTTCAGATTTATTGCATTTGGCTCCATGTTTTGCTCAATCATTTTGACCAACATCATGCAGAAGAAAAATGCAATTACAAAAGGAAAATTGCTTTTGAAACATGTAGTAGGATGGAAAAAATTTGTGCCTCCTCAAAATTGCTACTTCAACACATAGTGGGTTGGAATAATCTGTGCCTCCTTTGTAGAGTTTTCCTTTTGTACTTGAATTTGTCTCTGCCTGATGATGGTCAAAGTAATTGCCCTAAACATGTAGAGGGATAGAATAAATCTGAATGTGCAAAGCTTACAGTGTTGTGTTTTCATGTGGATTTGACTGTCGCATGACTTGTCACTGTTTTTAATTAAACCAATACTCAAGCCCAGAGCTATCTTCATGTAAACTGTTAATTCTTTTTACACAACTGCAACAAAAAGTGGAACTTTGACACAGATTTTAGTGAAATTCCTACATCAGATTTTTTTAAAAAAAATCTGTCCAATAATTTAGGCAATATTACTAGCTAACAGAAAAACAGGCAAATCTCTATACAAATGCTTTGTTAATTTGCAAAGCACAGCAATTCATGGAATCTGATGTTTATTGGACCGTGCATCATTGTGATAACTGAAGAATAAAAAACCAACTAGATGCCATTTATTATTTTATTGTACTTCTTATAGGCTCAACATGTTTTGGGCATAGTAATGCCCGAAACATGTTGAGCCTATAAGAATTATAATGAAATAACAAGTGGCATCTAGTTGGTCTTTTATTCTTCAATTCATGGAAATTTACTTGGAAACAGCTGTCAACTTTTAATCCACACCACATGAATGTCCAGTGCGCAGCTCTCTGTGACCTGTGCTACACAGATTCTTCAAAGAATAAGAAATCTTGAAATACAGTACAATACCTCATACATTTTGAAGTAAATAACACAAAGGCTGACCTCATTAGTACTAAGAATGTGGCTGTACAGGTTCAGCAGGAGGAAAAACAGCAGCAGCTTTCATCAACATTCATAAGAAGTGAATTGAATTATGTTTTTAATGCAATATATAGAATCATACAGTATCAAATTAGTGCATTTAATTTCAACAGTAACAAACATTTTCACACCTCTGATTTTACAGTCATTTTAAATGGCCTCTTCAGAGATGTAAAAACTGAAATTACATGTGTATCTCATTACACTTATGACATATAACACAAATACTATATCCTAGTTTCAAACCGAAAAAGCTTTCACTGCGGTTTCATGGTGGTTTTCACATACGCACACATTTCATAAAATTTACATATATGCTTTTTACATTTTTAATATGTATGCTTTGGGTACCTCCCAATGTTATATTGAAGAAATTCATTGATGGTAGCCTAGTGAGGCTGAAAGATGGTGGAGGCGGATTAATAAAATGCAGTTGTGAACTACAACTCTTGTGCATGAAGTCTGTTTTATGGTAAAAGATGCAACACTTTCAAGTTGGTCTCCTAATTTCATCAACGTAATGCAGACAAAAATAATTTCCTTGTACTGATTCACAGATGCAGAATATACATTAACTGCATAAGGTCAGTGATTTTATTTACTGCATTAACCCTGAATTACTTGGTTAAACACTTTTTCTATTTCCACTTCAATTCTGATTATCATATTCTGATACTACTGTTGCATTGTAAAAATATCTGTCGAAGTCCAATTATGTTTTGAACTCACTGTAAGCTAATGGTCACTTTGTATTTAAAGACAAAGAAAGAACATGTATATTAACCACATTTTCTGATACTGTCTTATCACTAACTTTACATACTGGATTCAAGAGTGGCATGAAGACCACAAGGGCTGTACCTTTGCTTCTAAGTGACCATGTTAACTGGAAGCAGCAGTAAAGGTACCATGCCTACTCAGCAATCTGTACATTTATTATCACAAGACTGACAGATATATATATATAGTGTATATATATACTTACTTGTATTCCATGAAATAAGTAAACCTCTGCATCATAACAAGTAATCATGGTCTGGATATCCAGCAGGAACATTAGGATTTTCTTTACCCCAAAGCATCCCAATGGGCTCTGGGGCCCACATGGCCTCCCATTCAATGGGTACTAGGAGATTTTCCCCAGAAATGTGGTATGGACATGAAGATGATCACATACTCCCCACATACTGCCTTTGTTGCAACATAGGGACAAGTGTACATTTTTACTTTTACCAGAGTGTTTAAGAAGTTTCAAATACCTTAACACAAACATGCTGGTTCTGGCAGTACATAGGTCGATGTATATATATGGGGAGTTTGACTAAAAAACAAACCCCAACACATGGCAAGCTTAATGGCCTTACATGTCCCCATATACTGTACATAATAAACAATTTACTGCATGTTAAGAGTAGGTGATGGATATGATCTCCTTCAACTCTCAGGCACACTTGACACCTGTTAAATAGATCGTTAAATACTGTTTGAATTTAATGTCTAGAAACTGTCAATACTGTGTGCCTGATGAAATGGCTGCTGCATTTATCACATACAACCAGTATTATCACAATTGGTTACATTATATCATCTGTCATCTGATATCACATATTCCAGTTCAATCTGCTGTGTGTACAGAAGGGTAAAGCACAGTTTTCTGTTCATTAAGTTTGAAGTACAGTTTAATATGGAGGATTTTCATTGCAGAAACTTATATAAGGAAGCATGAATATGAAAAGTTTCATAGGATATTCAGAATACAGTTTCCCAGTGTTTCAGTTGGTTCACAGAGTTGAAGGAGATCATTTCCAACAACTACTCTAACATGCAGTAAGTTATATAATGTATATTATATGTGGAACTGTAAGGCTGTTAAGCTAGTCCTGCATCTGGCTTCAGTATTCAACTGAACTCCCTGTACACATAAATACATGCACATATGCACACACACAAATGCCTATACCCATATACCAACTACAACACATGGCTATTGACCATCAAAATTCCAGATACTTTACCATATCTGATATCTTTCAGGTTCAGTAATGGAACTCCATGTGAAACACATTTTATTACACCCATACCAGAATGACAGTAAAACGTGGCATATGGGATCTACAACCCAATGTGAAATGCAGTCACAATGACATTAAATTTCAAGTCCTGTCAACAGTGAAAGCTTCAAATTTGGCAACAAAAAATTTTCATCCATCTAGACAGGGACTAAATATGGGACTCTTGAACATGATTGGCATTTTACACAAACATCACAAGAATGACAGTAAAGAACAGAGAACTAAAAATCTGTACTGCCCAGTACTTCAGGTGCTGGGGTTTTCCATCAGTAGTACATGGCTTATTTCATACTGGCCCTCAAATTCTAGCTAACATCACCCCATACTTATCTGATAATTAGAAAAAAAAAAACTATTTACAACTCATGTTTCTTTTGTTGCATCTTTTTACCAACTGAAGAGTTGGTGCTCATTTTTACCAATAATGTAACTCAGAAAATGTTAGTGTCTGGCACTCTAAATTATTTCAAGTGCTCACATAATAAAACTGTAAATGTTCAGTGAGGTGAGTTAAAGACTTCTGGAATACTGCCTCATAAAGACTGTAATTTTATTAACAAATGAAAAAGCACTGTAATAGTACAGGTCATGCAACATGATGGTTTTTTAAATGTGTAATACGTATATAATCATATTCTGAGTTGAAGTAATTTCTATATCATAAAGAAGCATATTTAGATGTGCTGTAATAATCTGGCTCTTAAAACAATGTTAACACCATCAAAATACGAGAGTTATTGTAGAGATTTAATTTTAATGGGATTACATTATTCAGTGCATTAGTACAATGGTATGGTATCAAACATTAAATATGACTTATTTTTATTGTTCAGTGTCAAATACTTGGGTAGCAGTCCTCAGAAAACTTTGAATCTGATGTTTATTGGACCATGCATCATTGTGATAACTGAAGAATAAAAAACCAACTAGATGCCACTTATTATTTTATTGTACTTCTTATAGGCTCAACATGTTTCAGGTATTACTATGCCCATTATCAGGAGCTCGTGACTATGATGTTGATTACCACATTGGTCGTTTCATTCTTGGTTTGCTGTATGTTGGAGGTTAGGTGTGGTTAGGCTGGACACTACTGATGATGGGCATAGTAGTGCCCAAAACATGTTGAGCCTATAAGAAGTACAATAAAATAATAAGTGGCATCTAGTTGGTTTTTTATTCTTCAGTTATCTCGGAAAACTTCTTCGTCCACTAGTTCCAATCAAACACATGGAAAATATTTTGTGCAACACATCCATCTAGAAGTACATATTACAGTGGGGGCCTTTCTGGGGCAAAAAAGAATCCATTACCAGTAGGTTTTACTGTATTAGTAATAGCCAAGTATGATAATGCAGCACATATACAGTCACAAGGACCAAATATTGCTAGCAATGAGGCCAAGTCTTGAAGAACGTGAATGTGTGGCCAAGGGTAAAATTTACTGAAATTGCAAAGTAGTTTATTTCATTTAATTTACAGACACTTCTCTGCTCTGCATTTTATGTTATTAAAAAAAAACTTCATAACAACACATTCGTTACTGAATGAAATCAAATAAGACTGTAGTAATTATTCTGTTCTGAATTTTGAGGTTATTTAATAAAAATGATGTTCAGAGTATGGGCCCAGATACCCATTCAACCCTCTGAAGACTAAAATTAATTTATATTAGATACCAAGCTTCAGTTCATACTTCACAGAGAACACACTATGGTTCCAATAGACAGACACGTCAGTTAAGTGCTGTAGAGGGAAACCCTGTTTCTGAGAATCATATGGAATGCATACAAACTCCATGTAGGCAACAAACCTATTGGCACCTACACTAACTGCTATGCTGTAAATGGTTAATGACTTAATTAAAAACATCTTTAAAATGAGACATTTTGCATTAAGAGAGACAACTCCAAAATGTGGCACTACCTAATTATCAACACACTGGTGTTCTTTTAAATAAATATCCCATTTTCCAGACATATTGCAAGCATTTCTATGTTCTAGCCCCAAATGCCCTCTTGGTTACTTTTCATAGTTCTAAAATGAGGCTCCTTAAATCGGTAATGACAGAACGCTTGCTACGGGTCTAGAAGTGCTTTAATGAGAAGTACTGCTCACAACTGGACTCCTCTGTGAACCAAAGGAATGCAAAAGTTACAAATACAACTTCTTTCATTATGCACTTTGTGTGCAGTACACACTTCACACTGTCTTGCAAAACACTACTTTTTCACTACTCAGTATAAAGTTGTATACAGATCATGTTGACCTAAATCCCTATGCCATCTGTGTGACATCCTGTTTAGGGACCTGTGGTGCTGGATGCCTCCCTGGAGGATGGGATTCTATATTTCTGACATCCAAGACCTTGCTCTTTCATGTACAAATTCTGTATATTCTTTCAGTACAGTATTGCATATACAAAACATGTACAGGACAGCAAACAGCACAAACACCTTTTTAACATGACGTTAAGTTTCTCTCATAACTGTGCAATAAATGGGGAATAACTTGTCCTACCTACACCTTTCACAAATTTATGACATTGTAGAGTCCAAATGATTTCTTCATGTATGAGTTAGGGGAAAACATAAGGTGGTTGGCACTGTGACAGTTATTGGCATCTTTTCTTTTGCACTGTAGTAAGGTTTCCAGCTATAATGACGCCTTCTCTGAATCGTATTTAGATGAATGAACGTTTGGTCTATCACGCGGTACCTGAGTTACCAAATGTGAGTGCTTTGTTTAGCATCATGGCTGCTTGCAATCAGATGCTGTTTACAGCATGAGCAAAGAAGGGATATTCCTAAAGATAGGGCTTAAGTAAATTACTTTATAATTTCTGAGTTTTATTTTGTATGGTACATGGCAGCTTTAGGAAACTTACACACATTTTTCCTGAACAGCCGTTCTATATCATCTGATGTAAACTTGGACGTGTTAACCATCACTGTCAAATAAAAAGCCAAGTGCCATCAACTGCAATTAAAAAGTACAAAATTCTAGTTACTGGCATCCTGTGCCAATAACTGCATAAAAGTGCCATGTGTTTTTAAGTTGTTTCTTTACCTGTATTGTTACATTAGTGATCAAAACTGATCACCAGTTTAATGCTCCTGTGGTTACAATGAAAGTTAACAGTAGTTGGCAAGGGGTGCCAACTAGTCAATTCTGTAGTTACTGGCAATGTGAAAAATGTAGCCTGATGACATTTTCCTATTTTTTTATTCTTCAACATGAGCTGGATTACATCTGGGAGGATTAAGAAGAAAGCAGGAAAAAATGTTTACAACCCCACAGATTTAGAGGTGGCTTTACCAGGAGATTTGAGGGGTATAGAAGAAAAAAAAAAAGTGGCAGCGAGAGAGTAAAATATCCCAAGGTCTACCTTACAGTTTCAATTAAGTAGTCAACTTTCAAAATCTTCTATGGTACCTCCGCTAGTACTTGGTGAATGTGAAGAACACATTTTAGTCAATTGGATAACTGACTATTACCAAAAAAAGATTTCCTCAGAGGAAGCTGGGTGTCCAATTGTCTGTTAAAGAATTCCCAACTGTAAACCAGAGGAACACTTTCTTAAAGATAACGTCTGGAAATGGGTGGTTCCGACCTTCCTTCACTGTTATCCACTTGTACCAGTGAAAGTGTAACCTCATCCAGTGCTGCAATGGGTGAAATGGATAATAGAAAATGGTAAACAAGCTATTATTATTGTGGATCTTTTAAGCAGCCAGTGTTTACCAACAACATATTTTTCTTGTTCAATCATAGGATTCAGCAAGTTGAAGGTTTCTTAGAAGAGACACTGTTGGACATTCTACAGGACCCAACAAGGATTTTCAACGGTGATAAATCAAGTTTCCATTTGTCCCCTAAGACTGGAAATGTCTTAGCATGCCAAGGGGACAAAATTTTTATAAGTTCACAGAGGCCTTGCAAAAGTGCATATAACAGCCATGTTCACCTTCTCTACTTCTGCAATGATGTGCGTTACCCATGCTGATATATCCACACAAAAGAATACTATCTGAAATCTCGCAGAGTTCCTGATGACTGGAGCATGACCATATACAAAATGTTTGAAGAAACTGTAAGAAGTAAACTTACAGCACAGCTAACATGGATAAAAGAAGGAAAAATGAGGCAGAACCTGCACTCAAGAGATGGATTGATGCACTAGAAGAAACATCATTAAAGGAGCTTGAACTTCCAGAGTAATAATGCAGAATCAAGAAATGCAGGTCAGGAACAAAATGCAACAAACAATCAAACATTTGATCTTCACATGGCAGAGATTACTCCAAGCACTTTGGATGAAAATCTTGGCACATGTACAGCAATACATAGAAGATCTGAAAACAGGCTTAATGATAAACACATTTCTCCCATCCAAGAAGCTTTGTAATGGCCACACACACCAAAAAGGAAGTATAAGACACAGAGAGGATACCATTTGTAATAACATGTAGAGCATGGAAAGCTTTATTTAAAGCTAAAGAAACAAAAAAAAAACTTGCTAAACTGGAAAGTAAGAAGGAAAGAGAAAGAAAAAAGAAGTGACAAAGGACACAGTAGGTACATCTAGTATTTAAAAAAAACCAATGATAAAAGGGGAACTTGTTGCAACTACACTAAGAGTGTTACACTGACAGTCCTAGCACGCTCAGTATGCAACAAACTTTTTCATAAGAAATGTGTTCCACATCATCGTAAAATGCACATACCTGAAGAAGAAGATTCCAATGTCTGCTACATTTCAGTAAGCAGACAGTTCCTCTGACAGGGCTCTGGATTCTGAATGGCCATAACAGCTTGAATTATGTTATGCCAGTGAGTGCCAAGAACTGTACAGCTTGGTGACAAAACAACTACTGTATTTACTCAAATGCAAGACTTGGTTTTTTCCTTACATTTGACACTACAATACGTGAGGCTGTCTTAAATTTGCGTATATGTGCAGAAGCGGACTGCAACAAACCCAATCACTCTGAACTGGACGATGCAGAGTCCAACCTAGGCCTTCATTGCCAAATCATCAAGTGAGAGCCACGCTCTTGTGAGATATTATGCAGCAAAGAGTCGTAATTCCTTACCAACATTTTGGGACAACCTACAGCCCTCTCTTCAAAGGTCAAGAACTGCAAACTGAAGAACAGAGCATAACTGAAGTTAACTGACACAATCATCGTTTTGGGGACACTGTCCATTGTCTAATTCTTTAAAGAAGCAAGTTTTGGAAGCCAATTCTGTTTCTATTGTCAGACAAACAAGCACCTAAACAGGTGTACTATTTAGTTTGAGCTTTTCTCAAACATTGCACACCAGTGGAACAGTAACTGATAAGATATACACCTGAGAACAAATCTAGTCCAAGGGTAGTAACAGCAAAATGGCAAACAAAAATTAAAATTGAACTACAAGGTTCAAACATAAAACTTACACCAATCCATAAAATAAACCATAAAACAAGCCATGAACTCAAACCGACCAGTCCACAGTCACAACACAAAAAAACCAGAACACATGTATTTAAAATTCTTAACATCATCTGTGGAGAAAACTGTGAATCTGCATGGGTTCAAGTTTATAATCATGAAATATAAATGTATTATTTAATAAATGTGGATCATCACAGCATGGCTGTAGTTCTCACCAGAAGTGACTGTGAAGGGATTTAAGAAGTGCTGTATATCCAATGCAATGGATGGGACTGATGAGATGTTGTGGAATGACAGTGAAGATGGGAATGTTAGGAGTATGAAGACATGGACTGTGAAGATGGAGACAGTGATACTGATTTGAATAGGTACACATAATCTGACATGCTTTGTGTATTATGCCGTATGAAATTAATAGTAAAATATATCTCTTAGCAGACGTATTATTTCTGCAGTGTCATTTTAGATTTGGATAAATACTTCTTCCCTTGGCAGTTGTGTTTCATATTTGGGGGGGGGGGTTGAGGTCATCTTAAGAGTTGCATTGCTTTTGGGTAAATACAGTATACACGAGTGCCAATAATTATGATTTTCAGCATTATTTTATTTAACATTTTTTCTTAATTAAACAAATATTACAGAAAATTTTAAAAATATATCTTTATAATCCTTCAGCTATCCCATTTTAATTCCATGGTCAAAATAAGTCGTAATGTCACAGTGGTATGTATAATGACAAAAGAACAAAGGCAGGTATCTTAATGATACCAACCACTGACTGTTTTCCCATAAGATTTCACCCTTCTTTGTCTGGTGTCCACTATTGTTGCCTCACTGAATGTGCTCTTCAATCATACAGATGTCCCCCCCCCCCCCCCCCCCCCCTTATCCCCTTTTTTTTCTACAAAGTTTTTTTTCTTTTTTTTTTTTTTTTCACACACCAAATTTCCCTCTTTCTCTTC